>ERZ1023641.31-NODE-31-length-72171-cov-18.103694_pt1 | contig 72171 bp, 123 predicted proteins | sample MGYA00380335_ERZ1023641 | MGnify/ENA primary metagenome ERZ1023641 (study PRJEB33179, sample SAMN07448970) | human gut metagenome | biome: Human-gut; feature: Human associated habitat; material: Faeces | host: Homo sapiens | place: India: Bhopal | collected... | reverse complement strand
TGTTGCTCAGGAACTTATAAATAAAGTTAAATCAAAGTGTTGCGGAATTAAGGTAGTAAAAAAAGGATGCGGTAAGCTTGTTAAAAGTTTAGCCGACATAGAAAAAGCCCAGATACTTGCTGCAAAATGCAACAAGGTAAACAATACAGATGCTTTCGTTGTATGCAAATACGAGAATGGCATGATGATAGAAATCTAAAACAAGAGAAATTAAAAAGCAAATAATAAATCATTTTAAAATTCAAAGATTATGAAGAATCAGAATATTTTAAACGCTATCGTAAACGATGTTCAGTCTACTATGCTTAGACTTGGTGTTAACTGCCAGTTTACCCTCGGAGTAGCTAAAGACTACAGAAACGAGGAATACATCAAGATCACAGGTAGCAACTTCTTTATGCAGCCTATGATATTCAAGAACATTCATATAGAAGGTATCATCAAGCCAGTTGTCAACGAGAAAGAAGATTCTGTTGATTACATCGTTAGTTTGGAGTATCGTTATACAACATGGGACAATGGAGGAAACGGCACCGATATAGGCAGAATTATCTATCGCGTTGAAAACAAATGGGCAGATAAAGACAATGCCCGTTTCATGGAAAAGATTAAGGGTCTTGAAATCTAGGAGGAACCAGTATGAAGACAGAAGAAAAAGATATGATGAACCCCTTGAATTGGGGTACTGAAGAAATAAAGGAAGCAACAGCAAGTGCATTGCTTTTCGGTGCAGGATTGCTGACAGCTTCTCTGTTAATATGGCTTGCTTATTAGCCATAGAGTATTTTAAAGTGTTATTTGAGGGTGTGTCACAAGTTCGTGATGCACTCTTACCAAACAAATAACTACATTTTTAGAAAACAAAGATTATGGATAAGAAGAATAATACATATCGCGAGCTGACAGGTCCTAATTGGAAAAATAGCTGTCATAACTGCATAGATAGTGATACTTGTATGTTTGCCAAAAAAGGTTGGATATGCAATCAATGGGAACTGAGGGGACAAGATGAATCGGATAACGAAGAGTAACTTGATTATGGGAGCAAAAACTATCACGATGCAAGGCAACATGGTTGCAACCATCGAGGAAACGAACAAGGACGAGTTTATCAAGCGTGGCGAATACAAAGAGACCGAGCTGGATAAACATAAGCGTGAGGTAGACTTTTTGATTACAAGCATTGCAAATCGCTACGAAGTGACATTCAATCACAAGGTAGAACTGAAGGAAAGCCGTAGCATCAAGAAGAGTGAGTACTCCGATAACATCTACTATGTTACGGAGAACGCACTGGAGAAGCTTAAGAAACAATACACGTATGAGTGTGATATATAAATTCAAAGTTTAATAATATGGAAAAATTTGTAGACAACAACGGATATGGAACTATCCATACCTTTGAGATTGTATCTGAATTTCCTCATGGTTATACCATTTGGAATATTGGTCGCAGAAACTTTCCCCATGAGGGTTACATACCCCTTTGCGTGGCAGACGAGAATTATCATGTAGATCTAGGTACATTGAAAGCATTGAAGGTCTCAAATGAAGATTTCGCTTTAGCTCTTCTAAAGGAAGCCGGCAGACATAGCATTACTAGAAAGGAGTACTTTAGAATGGCAACAAAAGCCAGAATAAAACAACTAATTCAGTCATATTTCAAATAAAAGCAATAGAATCATGGAAGAATTGTATTTTGACAAGCTCGGAAACTTCACCGAGAAAGATTGTAAGAACATCAAGAATATGATGGATGGAAGTACATTCTACAATTATAGTGTGGGATGGTCAAATTGGGCTAGCAATTGCAGTCTTGTCGTAAAGGCAGACTGCGGCGACGGAGACAAGGAAAGAGCTAAAAAAATGTTCCTTTATGCAGCCATCAGCAAAGGAGCCTCAGCATTCAACCTGGCAGATTTCCTTGTCCGCTACGGAAATGCTCATATAAGAGAAAATGAAGAAGACATTCCACTTGTCTGTGAAAAGAAATGGGATTTCCTCTTTTTCTATTTTGATGATGCACGGATTGCAAAAACCCTTTGTGATAACTATCATGAGTTTACTGATGAATACGGAAGGATAGCCCTATCTGTTTCACAAAAAGAGGTTAATACCGTCCTCGGTAATGAAGCAAAAAGACAAGGTTACCGGCTGATAGTTTTAAGTTAGAAAAAAACTTTCATTTCTGATAAAAATAATGGTCTAAAAATTTGCGTATTTGATAAAAAATGACTATCTTTGTAGTGTAAATAATAAGATAAACATTCACTTTTAAATTCACAGATTATGAAACCATTAAGTTATTTGAAGAAAAGAAGAGTTAAGTTGCAGAAAGCAATGGAGTTGCTTAACCAAGACTTGCAAGGTGCTGAGCACGATTTGCGTGAGCATCCTTGCAAGGAAACATGGAAGGCAGTAGAAAAGCTAGAAAAGAAATATGCCCTGCTAGACTCAGAGGCTTCAGGTGTAGATGATGCAATATCAAATTACGACATGTATTGCTACTTTGAAGAGCAGGAAGAGTTAATGCTGGATTACATGCAAGCATAAGTTTATTAATTCATAAAGATATGGACAAGAAAATTATTAAGTCAATGTTTGACAACATCTGTGCAAAGGACGTGCTAAGACCGATAATGAATGGTATACACTTCGAAGAAAACCGCTGTTATGCAAGCGATGGTCACATTCTCATCATTTACAATGAGAGCGTACCACGCTTGAAAGACAAGACTATCCTCTTAGAAGGTATGGAAATCGATGGAAGATACCCGAATGTAGATTCCGTATTCCCATCCGAGAATGCCAAGCACACAGAAATGCAGATTGACGTAGAGCAGTTGAAGAACGCCTGTATATGGCACAGCAAGAAACCTTCGGCTATGGATGTAGACCGGGTTGTTATCTGCGGTGTCGGACTGAACGTGAACACATTGCTGCGTTTTCTAAAGACGGTTTCTCTCTTTGGAAAGGAACAAACATTTGCCTTCTATGACAGATTAAAATCGGTACTGGTAGAAGGTGAGAATTTCAAGGGTATAATCATGCCAATGGAATATAACGAGAAGGATATAGATGCAGAGTCCGAGTTTAATGAGACGTGTACGGTATATTCCTACGAGAACTTCATCAACGATTATGTATTCAATTCGTGGAAAGACGAAGCACCAAAGAAAGTTCTGAGCTGGTTAGATTAAAGAAAAGCTTTAATAGATATTGATATAAAACTATAAATCAGAGATAAAAAATATTCATATTGCACAAAAATAATCGCTTAGAAATTTGCGTATATGATAAAATTTGATTATCTTTGTAGTGCAAATAATAAATAAACATTCACTTTAAATTCAAAAGATTATGCAAGTAAAGACTATTTCATTGGCAGACATTTGCCCAAGTTCATTGAATCCACGTAAGACTTTCGACCAGGAAAGTCTTAAAGAATTAGCTGAGAATATCAAAGAGAACGGTCTGATTCAGCCTATCACCATTCGAAAGGCTCCAAAAGAGAGTGGGAAGAAATACGAAATCGTATGCGGAGAGCGTAGATACCGCGCATCATTGTTAGCAGGTTTAGAAGAGATTCAAGCTATAGTCCGTACAGATCTTGACGACAAGCAAGCGTTTGCGGCCATGATTATCGAGAACTTACAGCGAAAAGACGTAGACCCTATTGAGGAAGCAGCCGCATTCTCAAAACTTACAAAGGACAAGACTATGAAGGTTAAAGAAATTGCCAAAATGCTTGGCAAGTCTTCCTCATATGTTATCAGCCGAATCAATCTCTCTAACATCACGCAAGGTTATATTGACCTGATGCGAAACGGGACGCTTTACCTTGTACACCTCCTTGACATCTGCAAGCTCACAAAGGAGCAGCAAGAAACCCTTTTTACAGAGAAGTTTGCACCCGAGTGCATTGAACGTTGGACTAGAAAGATTCTTCCTATGGACGTACTTCACGAATGGATTGATGAGTGTGTGATGAAGTATCTCGATACTGCACGTTTCTCGTTGCTTGACGAAAGTTTCTCATGCGGCAAGAACTGCGAAGGTTGCCCACTCAACACGAAGAACAAGCCAGAAGAATACAACGAAAGCCGTGACAGATGTATGAATCCATCATGTTTCAACAAGAAGACACAAGAGTTCATCTTCCGTGAGGCAAAGCAGAGTGGTCTTCCATGTATCTACAAGGGTCAGGACTGCGAGGAGTTCATCAAAGCAGCACACGATGCCGGCATCGAAATGAAGGACTACACCAAACGAAACTACGTTTACCCTCCTTTGGAGCCAGACAAGACTAAGTTCACAGATGATGAGAACTACAGAGTCCGCAAGGAGAGCTACGACAAGTTTAAGGCGGTATTCGACAGCAATCTTGCAGACGGAACGACAGAAAAGGTTTACGAAGTATGCTTCTTTGGTAAAATGTCGGGAGAAACCAAATACGCATACATGGTTCCGGAAGAAGCAACAGATGAGGAAGCGAAAGCTGCTATTAATACAAAAGAAAAGATTAATGAGAGCAAGCAGATGATTCAACGCTATAAGGAACAGGCAAAGCTGGAAATAATCGAAGGCTACCGTCAGACTTTGGCTAAGAGCGAGTATTCTAAGCTTAACACGCCACTATCCGGTGACGAGAACAAGATTTTCCATGCCGTTCTCATGAAGTTCATTCCGCAAGCTTTCAAGAAGGAGATTGGGTTGGAATGGGAGAATGCAGAAAACTCTTTCCGTAAGAATACTGACATCATAGAGAAGAATCGTAACTCCATCAAGCGTGAGTTCATCAAGGCTATTCTGTCAGAGAGGTCTGTATGTTACTCACATGACCTTGCCGGTATGCTCGGTTCTCTCATGGAAAAGCAATTCCCTGATGACTTGGGAGAAATTACCAAGAAAGCTATGGACACTTGCGACAAGAAGACTTCTGAAATAGAAAAATACATTGACGCCCTCAAGGCTAAGAAGTAACCTTGAAAAAAGTGAGTTATTTTTGCACATGGAGGTGGGTTAAATCTCACCTCCTTTAAAGCAAAAAAAACTTACATATTTGATAAAAATAATCGCTAAAAAATTTGCATATATGATTAAATATTAGTATCTTTGTAGTGTAAATAATAAATATAATATTCACTTTAAATATCAAAGATTATGGCAGCAATTTTCACGAATGTAAATGGTAAAGGTTTTACACTTTACAAAGAAGGTTCAGTTAGTGAGGTTCATACAGAGAGCGTAGCACTCAGAAAGAGAGCTCAGAGTAAGAAATTTCGCGTTTCTTATCCGGAAACAAAAAGTGACGGGATAAATACCTATTACTTCTTCCGTGGAAAATTGGTGGTTGTTGCTCACATTTGCAACAATGACCGTGAACTTGCAGAGTTCAAAGCGAACAACAGCATTCATTAAGTCAGGGAGGAATAGTTATGACATACGCAGAATTGAAGAGCAGACAGAGCAAGGAAATGAACGTCTTCCCTTTGGGGGCTGCGTTCAGCCTACAGAGTTTTGAGGAAATGATGAAAAAATGGGGGCTTACAACAAGCAAGGAAGATTGTGGAAAGATACTATCGTTGGTCGTAGGATGTTTTATCCGCAAGTCTGACGAAGCCGAATTTGATAATCTGTTGGCAAAACATAAAAAGGAAAGAAGAAACTTCCTATCTACAGACGAGGGCTTGAAGAGTGCTCTACAATACGAGTTCGAGAATCAGGAATGCGGTTACACATGGGATTTCGAGGATGGCATCAAGGCACTCGGGTTTAACGTAAAGAAATTCCTCGCCAACAAGCACAAAGCAAAAGTCTACGAGGAAGCAAAACAAGAATACATTAATAAGAACTAAAGTATGGAATTCAAATCACTATTAGAAATAAAAGGTCTTAACCTAGAAGACCTTTCAACAAAGAGCATTGGCGAGAAGGTGCAAATAGGTAATAAACAGGTCTGCGTAACAAAAAGGGAGTACCCACACGTTTTATGCAAGCAGTGCTTTTTCAACGAATACGACTGCAACAGCATCCCATGTATGATAGAGGATCGACCAGATGGAAATGATGTAATCTTTAAACCGATTTAGCGATGAAAACTGTATACTTACAAGGCATTGGCTGCAAGCCTGCAATCATGGCTGCAGAATTAGAGGGTGGTGATGTAACGATGTGGAATTTCGGCTACACAGAAACCATCTTGGGAATTGCCAAGGAAACCGCCAAGACAATAGTTTTCAATATCAAATGCGATGATAGTGGTTTTATTGGCACACGGAGATTGATGAAAGACCGTCTTGTCGTAAGACTAGACCGATAGACATAAAGGAGCTGGCACCATGTTTTAAATAAATTTAGAATGGGGCATAAAGGAATGTCCTTTAAATGATTAGTAATATTGTTTCAAGTTGATTTCAGCCAGCTCCTTCTTATACGGAGCGAAACCATAATCTAGAGTGATGTGTTTTTATTATTTACAAAATCAAGTTCCGTAAAAGGGAGTGCATCTAAGAGGTGTGCTCCCTTGTTTTGGTTACAAAAAAACTTTCGTTTTTGATTAAAAAAGTTGCTTAAATATTTGCGTATTTGATAAATTTGTTGTATCTTTGTAATGTAAATAATAAACATAGTATTCACTTTGAAAATTCAAAATTATGGAAAAGAATTTTAATGCCAAAAGTTATTTAAACTGGTTGATAAATATGGGTAAACTTCCTCGCATTGAAGAGGGAATAGATATCGAAGAGTATGCAGAGAATGCTCAGCGAGTTGCCGAGGATGAAGGTATTAGCCTTGAGTACGCCGAGAGAGTATATGACGCTGCATGCGAAGACTTATAAGTTGAACCGATTAAAATTATAAAGATTATGAAGAATTTAGTTTATGCTCGCTTCGAGAGAATGACAGTTAATGAGGTTTCAGAGCTTATGAGAATAGCATCTGGCAAGATGGCAATCAATGTAGTTTCAGTTGCGCCTACATTGTTCCGAGTTTCAGCATATGGTATATTTGACGGAGACGCAGAGGACTGGGGCTTCGAGAGTGCAGACTGCGGAATGTTCCAGGGCGAAGAGGTGTTCGAGGCAACCAAGAAGTTGTACGAGACCACCATCGCTTAAATAGCAAGAAACAGACGTTGAACCAATTAAGGATAAAGATTATGAAGACAAAAGTAAACTCGCTTAACGAAAAGCAAAGAAAGACGTGGAAAATAATTCGAGAAGCATTGAATTATGAAGACACGGATGAGGACTTTAATGAATTTAAAGAAGAGGCTGAAGGCCTGCTTGCTGACGACGAGGAAGACTTCTATGTGACATACAATAGTATGAATGGAATCAATGCTTCTGATGTGATAGACCTCATTTACGCATAGTAATCATCAGTTATTCATAAAGCTATGGAAGAATCATTATCAGAGTACATGCTTCGCAGATTCCGTTCTGCCTACCCATCAGTTCCTATTACACTTTCAAAAGTCAAGGCTTATCTTGACACGGTTGATGATTGGAGAGAGTTGGACGATAGCCATTTGGCATTATTATACAATTTTAATCTTAAAAAATAGAAAGGGAACAATTATGAGAAATTCAAATTTCAATCTTATCAAGTCTTTGGGCCATGTTGGTGACAGCGAAGAAGAACACAAACTTTTAATGATGGAGGGTTATAAGAAATGAAGAATATTTATCATATACATCAGTCTTCCTATTCCTATTGGGATAACCGTTGGACTGAGACAGATTATTATCTTTGCGACAGCGAGGATGAGTATCAGCAGAAATTAGCTGAATATACCGAGAAGCGTAAGCAAATCGAGAAGGAGTTCAAGGAGAACCCAACGGAACTTAGCAAGAGTCGCGCACTATTCTTGCAGCTCAGCAAGGAACAGAAGGTGCATGCCAGCGAATACTACTACGGTCATGAATGGTGTGGCAAGGAGTTTGATGCTTTCGGTTTCTGCTGGAGTGAGAGGTTGGAGAGAAGCACGCATTACAAGTACTTCTTGAAGCCGGGTTCCGTAACAAATGAAAGCGTAAGTTCTGCCGTTGGCAGATTTACAGGATATGGAAGTTAAACTTAATAAGATTGGAGGTGATTTATGTAAAAACAAGTAGTATTATCACTAACAGGTCGGGGATTGATTATATAACAATAGTAATAATGTTCTTTATTTTGTTGGCAGCTCGGAAAGACGGCACCCGACCTTTAAAATTTAATCAGTATGGAAATAGAAGAATTAATAAAAATAGCAGAGTCTGATTCCTGGACTGTCACCGAAGAGGAATACACAAATGGGAAAGGATTGCTCTTTTCAAGATTTTCACCTGCAGGTCAAGACTTTTCAATATCAACCGGACCATTTGAAAGTGCGGAAGAATTGATCAACTGCATCCACCAGCGTTACGTAGAATTTGATGCTGACAGTGAAACATATTTATGGTTAGACAACGAGGGCCATGGAAAGAACGGAGCACCATATCGCATGAGGGATGTGCTGGAAGACATGGAAGCTTGCGAGAAGATGATTTACGACTTATTTATTTGTTATCGGGACGCTTATGAAAAGAAGTGAATTATTTATGGCTTGTGCCAACGAGTATAGTTACAGATGCAATTCCGATTGTGACAACTGTCAGCTATACCTTCGTTACTTAAAAGAAAAGAAGGATTAGTTATGAGTGGTCTTTTTGAATACAAATAGCACAATTGTAAGCAAACTATTGTTGGACCAATAAAATTGTAAGATTATGGATAGAAAATTAAGCAAGATTTTAAGCAAAAATGAGGTAATTGACCTTTTGCGTGGAATGGACAGACAAGAAGTTCTCGGCAATTTCTCAGTACGCCGTGTTTTGATTGATACGCAGGCGTGTGATGTGTTTGGTGGAGATTCTGAGGATTCTTATCCTCTTACTCCTGGTACGTACATGGCAGTATATTACAAGGACTTTCTCGATGACCCGTATCCGTTCTTCGATAAAATATGTGCAAACCTTATCGATGATGCTGACAAATGCCAGTCTCTTCAGAACGGAGACGGTATTGTGCTTATTTTCAAGCTCAATAAGTACGAGTAGTTGCCCCAAATGTGTTCAGGCATTTTCCTGGGCAGATTATGTAGAACCATTAAACAATTGGATTATGCAAGACAGAAAACATCGAAAAAAAAATGATAGCACGCTTACATTGGTAGTTACATTCTACAAGGAAATATCCCATGGTATGGGAGACATGACCTTAGAAAAGGTTGAGTTCGAACATAAGAAGGATATGAACAAGAGTGATTACGAGAATATGACAGACGCTTATGATATTGCAGTAAGCAGAGGCCACAACCCTAGTAAGAACATTTCAATAAAGGAGGTCTAGTTATGAGCGGTTTTCTGAAGAACAAAGCTTCGCAAGTACAAGAAACATAACAAAAAATAAATATGGATTCGCTACTTTATACTACGGATGGTGGGCGAAGAAAAGTAACCCCATCCAACGGCACAGACTTCTCATTGGAAGAACTTCAAGGATTTGTCGGTGGCTACATTGAGATTATCAGACTCGGAGACAACAGACTCATAATAGTCAATGAAGAAGGGAAAATATTGGGTCTTCCAAAGAACACCTTTGTAACAAAGATTATCCAGTCTGCAGGTAGACAAGACATCATTGTCGGAAACGTTTTAATATGCAATCTTGATAAAGTGAAATAAAGCTATAAGCTAGAAAGGATTATATATGAAAAGGTATGAAGTTGAAATCGTAGAGAAAATTACCTACAAGGTTTCGTTGGACGCATCATCATCCGAAGACGCAGAGAATGCCGCAAGACGTTTGTACGATTTGGGTGCTTTGGAGAATGGCGAGTTGGAGAGTGTTATATTTGACGTAGAAGAGAAGGAGGGTAAGTAATATTAATAAGCAGAAAGAGAAGCTATAGTACTATACCCCTATAAAAAACAGAAGAGCTTATCCTCACGGACGAGCTCGTTCTTATGCAAATAATAAATTTTCACTTTAAATTCAAAATTATGAACTGCCTTTCGGCGGGACACAAAATTAAATCAAAATCAAATTTAATACTGCAAAGATACTCAAAAATGCCGAGAAAAACAAGTTTTTTATCAGAAAAAGAAAAATAACTTATCAAAAACTTGCATAGAATTGTATTTTTGATTATCTTTGCAATCAAATTACAAGTTTTACGTAAAAAGAAAGCGTAATATTGAAGCAAATAATAGATTGACATTACACAAGATTATGAAGATAAATGAAATCATAGAAGAAAGAATGCACTATCGAGGTGTAAACCAAACGATGGTATGTAAGGAATGCGGTCTGATAATTCAGAATTTCAACGCATTTCTAAAAGGTAGCCGTGGCTTGGCAATAGAAAGCCTTATCAAAGTAATGAAGCATTTGAACTTGGCTTTTAGTAAGGAAGGTTCCGCATTCTCTCCAAACCTCATAGAAGATAAAGTCAAGACAAGCCTAAAAGAAAGTGAGGTAAAAATGGCAACTATCGCTAAAAGTATAAATGTAAGCGGTAGCACCCTCTCTACTATAGTAAACGGAAAAAGGAAGATGTCGTCAAAGGTGCTGTATGCACTGATTGACTATTTCGGATTCGAAGTCGTAACAATTAAATAAAAAACAACATGACACAGCAGAACAACGATATTGGGACCAATAAACGTGACAACATCAATGTTTCGTCAGAGAATTGGGAATTTGATGAAGACGTAGCAGAAGTGTTCACTGATATGCTGGAGCGTTCTATTCCGGACTATCACACGATGCGTAAGCTTGTAGATCAGGTTGCAGAGCACTTCATTAAGCCAAACACCCGATTCGTCGACTTGGGTTGTGCCAATGGTCTATCAGCAGAGGGCATCATAGCAAACCATTATAAGGATGTTATCTCTTATTTGAGCGATGTAAGCGAACCTATGCTAGAAAAATGCCGAGAACGCTACAAGAAACAGATAGCGGATGGTTATGTGCATGTTACAAGACTTGACTTAACGAAACACGCTATTGGATATGGCAGCTTCAGCAAAGGCTGTTCGGTTATCCTATCATGTCTTACCTTGCAGTTTATACCGGTAGAATACCGCCAGGGAATCATTGAAAGCGTTTATAGCAGTCTTAATAAAGGCGGTGCTTTCATCTTGGTAGAAAAAGTTTTGGGTAACTCGTCAGAGATTGGAATCATCTTCACTTCCATATACTACAACATGAAACGAGAGAATCAATATACGGAAGAGCAGATAGCTGGCAAGCGTAAGTCCCTGGAAGGTGTACTCTGCCCTCTCACAGAAGAAATGAACATCAGCATGTTAAAGATGGCAGGCTTTCGGAAGATAGATACCTTTTGGAAGCACCTTAACTTTTGTGGAATCATAGCAATTAAAGATTAATAATATGGCAACAAAGAAGAAAATAAAAGTAACGCAACTGAAAGTGAACCCAGAGAACCCACGAACGATCAGTGAGTTCATGATGGGCAAACTCACAGAGAGCCTTCTTGTATTTCCTAAGATGTTAGAGCTTCGCCCTATCATCGTAAACAAGAACAAGGTGGCTCTCGGTGGCAATCAGCGTCTCCAAGTTCTATTGAACATTCTCAACATGGAAGATGTAGAGATTGAGGAATACTTGGAAAATCAGTCAAAATATCGCCTAGCTCCCGAAGAGAAACAGAACGAACTGAAATCCTTTTGGAATAGCTGGAAGAACAACCCTGTCGTACCGGCTAAGATAGCCGATGATATGACACCGGAAGAGGAAAAGGAGTTTCTTGCTAAAGACAATCTCCATTATGGGGAGGATGATGTGGAGGTGCTCAAAAAGGAGTATGACCGTAATGATATAGAGGAATATGTAGGCTCTGTACCTTGGAATCTGTATGATTATGACGATAACAAGATTAATGATGCGGAAGTAGACACTACGGTTGTTCGCTCAAAATCATTTAAATGCGGATATATAGAAGTAACTATTACCGATGAAGAGTACAAAATGCTCGATGATGCACTTACAGATTATTGTGAGCAGAATTTTGGAAGTGGTGACGGATTTCTCTCATACTTGTTAGGAATTGAATATAAAGCTGATAATGAAGAAAAAACTGAGGAGGAAGAATAATGAAGATAAATATAACTGAACTGATTGCTAATCCTAATAATCCAAGAAAGATTAGTAAAGATAAGAAAGCGCGTTTAAAGCAGAGTATTCTTTTGTTCCCAAAGATGCTTTACTATCGTGACATTACCATTAATAAGGAGAATATGGTACTTGGAGGTAACCAACGTACAGATATTCTTAAGGAGATTTTAAAAAGTTCTCCTATGGATTGGATTTTGGCAATGTCGGAAAACGAAAAGTGGAAGCTACTTTCTCCATCGCAGCAAGAGCAAGCTGTTGACTACTGGAAGGAATGGGTGAAAGACCCGGTTGTCGAGGTGTCCGTAGCAGAAAACTTAACAGAGAAAGAGGAAAAGGAGTACATATTTAAAGACAACGAAGAGTATGGAGAATATGATTTCGATCGTCTCACAAAAATGTATGACCAAATCAATCTTGTAAACTTTGGCTTTGACGAAGGATTATTTTATGATGCCTCTGAAGACGATACAGTTGTAAAAAAGAACAAGCTGTCAAAGAGTGCAAAGAAAATTAATGTATTGATGTTCGGAAAGAATTCTGTAGCAGTTACCAAAAATGAATATGCAGAACTTGTAGAACAATATGAGAATTATGTAGATGAGATTGGAGTAGACTTCGGTTTCATAAAGTTTTTGTTTAACAAACTTAATCAGGAATAATTATGGAGATTATCAAGATTTCAGACATCAAGCCTGCAGCTTACAATCCACGAAAGTTAAGCCAAGAGGCTTTCGTAAACCTGCAAGGCAGTCTTAACGACCTCGGCTTTATTCTGCCGATTATCGTGAATCGTGACAACAAGACCATTGTTGCCGGACACCAGCGTACAAAAGCTGCAACAGCTATTGGTATTCATGAAGTACCAGCCTATTTCGTATCAGGAGTACAGCTCGTAGACGAGATTCTTTTCAATCAAGTTCACAACGGAATTGAAAGTGAACCAAAAGAAAAAGGTTCGTATAAAGGTAACCTGGAAGTCGGAAAATTCTACGATGATATTTCCAATAAAGATTTTGACATACCAAACAGTGGTGCCTCATACGTAAAAGACATGTGTATGCTTATCACCCGTTATGGTGATGCACTTAGTGCTATAATTTGTGATGGTCAAGTTGTTTTTGGCAACAATTATGTTAGAGCAGCCCAAATCCTCGATATTCCAGTGCATGGCTATATCTTGGATAAAAAGTACTTGGAAAAGTACAATTTTTATTTCTCGAAGGATTATGGCGTTTACAGCTATGACCATCTTGACCGTGAAGATTTTGTTCAAGGATTAGCTCAACCTCCAAGAGCAGCCGGTATGGAGTGGTCAACCCTATATCGCGTGGCAACTAAATGGATTCTAAAGGATCAAAAAGATGTTTCTGTATTTGATTTTGGTTGCGGTAAAGCTATGTGTGTCGACAAGCTCAAGAAGAAATATGGCTATAAGAATGCGATAGGCTTAGAGTTTTTCAATCATAACCGCAAGGGTATCAGCGTGGAGAAGGGGCAAGAGATGATAACCAAACTTATCAATTTTGTCAAGAAGAACGGAAAATTTGATTATTGCATAGCAGAAAGTGTTATCAATTCCGTAAATTGCGTTGAAGCCGAGCGTTCGGTTATTGCTATTCTCATGTTGTTCTGCAAGCCGGGAGGTAAGATTTTCTTCTGTGGCCGAAGCAAGGAGACAATCCTTAGTTTAATGACACAGAAGAGAAATACAACAGATGAAATGTTCTCAGCTCGTTTTCTTGACGAAAATGGTTTAACAGCGATAATGGTAGAAGGTCAGTGGTTTTATCAGAAATTCCATTCCAAAGAGGATGTGCAGAAGCTAATCGATGATTTTGGATTTAAGGTATTCTATTCTGACAGAGATTCCTACTGGCGATTAGGTGTTGAGAAGACTAGAGAGCTCACGGACGAGGAGTATATGGCTGCAATAGATTACGAGTTCAATATGAAGCTCCCCAATAATCAGCGTTACCATCGCCACAACGACATCCGTGAGTTGTTCGGATTCCCGACAATTGAGGATAAAGAAAAATAGCGAAAAACTTTCATCTTTGATGAAAAAACTTTGCTAAATATTTGCATATTTGATAATTATTTTGTATCTTTGTAGTGTAAATAATAAATATAACAACACTTTAAAAAGATTCAAGATTATGACATATGAAATTCAAAAATACGAGCAAGCTATCCTGCGAGAAATCAAGAACAAAGAGATTTTGGATGAGCTAGAGAAGAAGTCTGATATGGAGTATCAGGACTATCTAAACGAATGCACAAAGAAAATTAATAAGTTCTTGGAGCAGAAAGGCTCTGATGCAAGATATGACGTAGCGTATGGTGAAGGTTACGATTACTTTGCCACTCGCAATCTTGAGAAAGGTAGCAAGATGCAAGAAGAATTCTTTGATTTTGTTGACAACAAGTTGTCTCGCTTTGTAGGTAAAGTGAAGATTCCTCATGAGTTGTATCATAGCAGTCTAACAGATTTTGACTTACCGCTTGATCTGAACAGAGAAGATTTCTCGTCAGACAAGTATTACAAGATTTACAAATTTCACGTTCATTGTATACTGAGTGACCGAGATTAATAACATTAAAAGAGTTACGGATATGGTAGTTATCAAATATTTTAGACCAAAAAGGAACTATAGGTACCTTTGGTTAAAACTCGTTAGAGATATAGACCTAAGTCAGCATTGCACAAAATGTCTGATTGGTAAATTCGACAGAAGAATATGGGGTGGTACACCACTTAACCCAAACAGAGAATTAAAACTTGAAGAATCTAGACTTTATTATCTGTGTGGCGTTTGTGAAGATTGGATATGGTCTCATAACCTTCATGTTGCTTTTGCCCCAGCTTTTGGGCACGAAATCAATATTGATAACGAGTATTGCACTCTAAGAATAGAAAACGCTCGCAGAATCGATATTACTGATGAGTATATTGATTGGAATTTGCCACAGGCAAAGAAGCGAGAGTTTAATACGTGTAGAAACTGGTGGTTTGCCAACATGATAAATGCTGGTGCCATCAATGGCATAAAACCACCGGTTCACTATAAACAATTAAATATGTTTGATATATGAAATTATTAAAACCATCTATAGATGAATTTCGTGAAGTAATGGAGGAAGCACACGGCAATATGTCGGATGCGGCCAAAATACTTCACGTTACAAGACAAACCATATATAATTGGTGTAATGGGGAACCAGAATTCAAAGAAATCGTACAGGAACACCGCAAACGTTTGTTTGATGAATGTCTTGGTCAAGCAAGAATACTCGCTTTAGGTCTTCCAAAAGTCGAGAACGGAAAACTTGTCGGATGGATTGAGAAACCTGACGGCCAGATGCTCCGTTACTTCTTACAGACCCTAGGAAAGGACGAAGGCTTCGGTACCTCTGTAGACATCACATCAGGTGGTGAAGCTCTACCTCAGGTTATCAACTTGATTTGTGACACGAAAGCTTCGGGACCGTCTGCGCCACAAAGTAAAGATGGAGAATAAGATATACGTAACGGAAAACAGAACAGATTACGAGCTGCGTTTCGGTAATAGTACCTTACTCGTCCACTTTGTGAAAAAGATACCGAGTGCAGAGTTTGACATGAAATCAGGCTGCTGGCATATTCAAAAGACAGACAAGCTTCTTATGGATGCTTTCTGTGATTATGCCAAAAGCCGTTTCATTGTTTCAGATGTCGTTCATCTTAGCGATCCATCAGAGGCGGAGGGTATTGCAGATAGAATGCCTACGTTGCGATACCCTCACCATATTCTACTAGAGCCTTACGACTATCAGAAGAAAGGTATTCAGTACATGGTGGACCACAAACGCACATTCAACTGCGATGACATGGGACTAGGTAAAACGTTTCAGACCATAGCTGCCGTTGATATTGCTAACTCCTACCCTTGCCTTGTTGTATGCCCGGCAAGCATGAAAATAACTTGGCAGAGGGAGTTCAAACGCTTCACCGGAAAGAATTCTGCGATACTTGATGATAAGAACAAGGACAGATGGCATTACTATATTCATACCGATACCTGCAAGGTTTTCATCACCAATTACGAGAGTGTAAAGAAATTCTTTATTCTTGGCTGTAAGACAAAAAGGGTAACCGTAAAGAACCTAGAGGTTGATAGTCGTATGAGACTATTCAAAAGCGTGGTCATTGATGAATGTCACAGATGTAAGGAAGCCTCAACGCTTTGGAGTAAGTACCTTGAAGCGATGTGCAAAGGAAAGGAATACGTATACATGTTGACAGGAACCCCAATAGTGACCGGAAACAAAGACTTAGTCCAGCAGCTCAAGATCATGGGGAGAATAAATGACTTTGGAGGGGCAGATGCGTTCAAGGATAGATATTGCCAACCTGATGTTGGTTACGAAAGGCTTTCAGAGTTGAACTACAGACTTTGGGAAACTTGTTATTTCAGAAGAGACAAATCTCTTGTCTTGAAGGAACTCCCCGAGAAGATTCGGCAATATAACGTCTTGGAAATCACAAATCGGTCTGAATACGAAAAGGCTGAACTTGACCTTATTGACTATCTGCAGAAATATAAAGAAGCCGATGATGAAGCTATTCAAAAGGCTTTGCGCGGATATGTCATAGTTCAAATCAATGTTCTCCGACAGATAACAGCAGAAGGAAAGTTACAAGAAGCATTGAAGTCTATCCATGATATAGTGGATGCAGGAAACAAGCTTATAGTCTTTGTTGCTCATAAATCGCTTGTCAAAAGCATTAAAAAAGAGTTCAAGGGTGCTGTAAAGGTAACAGGCGATGACAGCCCAGAACAGAAGCAAAAAGCTATTGACGCTTTCCAAAACAATAAGGATTGCAACCTTATAGTGGTGAACATCAAAAGCGGAGGTGTAGGAATAACGCTTACTGCTGCTTCAAACATCCTTTTCCTAGAGTTCCCTTGGACTGCTGCTGACTGCGACCAATGTGAATGCAGAGCGCACAGAAACGGACAGAAGAACGTTGTTACTTGTACTTATCTCTTAGGAAGAAACACTTTTGATGAAAAGATGTATTCTATCATCCAAAAAGAAAGAGAGCAAGCAGGCATCGTTACAGGAGCAAAAGACTCGGCAGAGGAAAAAATTTTCGATTTAGTTAATAACATTTATAAAGACAAAATAAAATGATTACAATTAACGAAAGAATACAGTTAAGAATGAAGGAACTTGGCATCCGGTCAAGAGACCTTTGCCAAAAGCTCGAAATCAACGAGCATAACTTTTCGCCATTCATCAATGGAAAGAGACCAATCCCATATATTGAGGTTGAGAGAATCTGTAATTATTTAGGTTTAACACTTATAGAACAAAAGTAGAATAAATATGTTTAGAGAAAAAATAAGAAAGACTATCTACGAAAGAGAGCTCAAAGTAGATAAAGTTGCAAAAGACATAGGGGTTAATACTGCGAATCTTTATGCATACATTAAAGGAACTCGTAATATAAATCTCAAACAATTAGATAAATTGGTTCATTACCTGGGGCTTTACCTTCTTCCGAAAGAAGGATTTGTTTTTGACCCAGATAATATTCCAAAATTTAATCGATAGAAGATGTGACTCATTTACATTTTTACACTCATAAAGAAAGGTAAATAAATGCCGAAATCAATAGATGTTAGATTATTTCCAAAGCAAGCGCAGGCTTATGAATTTCTTTCCTCCGAGAACGACACCGTAACTGAACTATTATATGGCGGTGGAGCCCGTGGAGGAAAATCTGCATTTGGCTGTATCTGGCAGATATTGAGAAGAATCACATTACCAGGAAGTGTTGGCTTGGTGTGCAGAGAAGTACTTACTCAGCTTAAAGATACTACTCTAGTTACCATGTGGGAAATGTTAGACATGATGAAACTACGTTCATGTGTTCGTTTCAACGAGGTCAAGAGTATTATGTATTTCCCCAATGGGAGTAAAATTCTGTTTCGAGATTTGATTTATGCCCCAAGAGACCCTGAGTATGACCGTCTCGGTTCACTTGCAATTACAGACCTCTTTGTTGACGAAGCTCAGCAGATTTCAGAAAAAGCCATTTCGGTATTGAAAGGTCGTTTTTCTTTGCTCAATGGTGTCCGGGCTGATGGTACAAGATGGCACACCATACCAAAGGCCCTTTATACTTGTAACCCAAAAAGAAATTGGATATACAATGACTTTGTAAAACCTGCGAAAGAGGGGACACTGCCACCATATAGAAAATTCATTAAAGCCTTGCCTATAGATAATCCTTATGTAGACCAAGACTTTATAGATAACTTGCTGAAAGCGGATAAGGTGACCGTACAGCGACTTTACTTCGGAAACTTTGAGTATGATGATGATCCATCTGTTCTTTGTGATTATGATGCTATCAATGACTTGTTTACAAACGACCACATCAAGCCGGTTGGTGCCCATAGTGGTTCTGCCGACATTGCCGGAAAGGGACATGATAGGTTCGTTGCCGGTTCTTGGGTTGGTAATGTATGCTATATCAAGATAGACACAGACTATTCACCTGGAAAGGAAGTAGAGACGCAGCTAAAGGATATGATGATAAATGATAGTATTCCTAGGTCTCTGATGGTCGTAGATGCTGATGGTGTCGGCTCATTCTTGGAAAGCTACCTTAACGGAATCAAGGAGTTTCACGGAAACGGAAGACCTATTGACCCAAGATATGCCAACCTGAAAGCCGAATGTGCTTATAAGCTGGCAGAACTTATCAATAAAAGAGCTATCAAGATAGTCTGTACGCAAGAGCAGCGTGAGAGAATCATGGATGAGCTTGGTGCCTTGAAGATGGCTGATATTGACAATGACCTTAAGAAGTACGACATCATCAAGAAAGAGGTGATGAAGATTATCCTCGGTCATTCCCCTGACTACCTTGATATGCTCATCATGTCTATGTTCTTCCGAAGAATGAAACCTTCTGCAGGTGCTTCAATGAAGATACAGACTAGAAAAAACGACTAGAATCGCGATTGTAGTAAAGATATGCAAATAATGATGTGTCACATTTCAAAATTATGTAACTTTGAAACATGAAAAAGAAAGAAGACAAAGACCATTGCACTTACGGAAAGTTCCTTGAACTCTTTCCGTTGTGCACAAAGGTAAAGCAGGAGGAATTGTTGGAAAGGTTACGCAAGCAGCCTTGTCCGCAATCTATATGTGGCAAGCATGTGCCGGACAGCTTAAACATGCTTACCTATGGGCAGTTGGATGATATGCAGACAGCAGCCTCATCACAACAGCCGATAGAGGAAACATGCAAGGTGCTCTTACAAGTTGATTCAAACTTGCTTTTAAATGAAGATGTCAATGATGTGTTCGGTTTTTCTAACTTTGTAACAAAGGAGATAAACCGAATCAACAAAATTTTCTCTTCCATCAAGCCGTCCTACTCACAAGAGGAACGTGCTGCAGGTATCGAGTCTCTTAACTTCGGAGCATTTGGTGTCTTGGATTGGTACGCACAGAGAATGCACATCGCAAATCAGAATGAAGTTAGAAACATATCATGGTTGCGTATCTTTCAATGTATGAAGAATGATAACGAGAAGAATGAGTTCGAGCGTAGGCTTTATCAGATTTACTCAAAAAAGAAATAGCGTATGGAACTAAAAGGAACTAAGAAATATGGAACGGTGGAAGCCAAGGTAAGAAGGGTTGTGGAGACCATGGGCGAAGATGTGGAATACCTCTTCATGAACTGGTCGCAGGCCAACGTAGCTTATGATGCTATTACCAAGCCAACGGTAGTTTACGTCCTTCCACCATCAGGTAAGTTAGATTTTGACTATGCAAGAGTTAAGGATTATCCGGAGACTCAGATTGCCTTCCTCTCCCCTACAGACTTTGATTTTGATGGAACGGAGAACGACAACATCATCGAGCAGATGAAGAGACTTGCCATAAAGTTTGTCAAGGCACTCAATGCCAGCGAGTACTTTGAAGTGATAGAAGGTAGGCATCCTTATCAGGTAGTCTACGACTTCCTTGATCAGAATGTAACCGGTGTAGTCCTCAATCTACCACTAGAAGAGGTTGAAGGTGTCATTATCTGCGATGATGAAAGCCGTGCAGATGATGAAGATGAAGAAACCTAGTTTGTAAAGTTTAATTCTTTGTTTTTCTAGAATTTTGGCTATATAAGTAAAAATAATTCAGTATGAATAGCTTAATAAATGAAGTCGATAGATTGCTGACCTTACACCTTGGAAATATCAAGGTTGGAATAGCACAGCGAATGGCAGCATTGGGCAGAATGTCAAGCGGCCGTTCCGTAGCTTCTTTACAGATTGAGGTGAAGGACTCTAAAGGTTTTCTCTCAGGTGACAAGCAATGGGAAACCATGCAGCGAGGAAGATGCCCAGGTAAGGTACCATCCAACTTTAGGGAAATCATTAAGAATTGGGTGAGACAAAAAGGTATAAGTATTCAACCAAGAGGGGGACAGAGCCAAAAGCAAGCCATAGAGAGCTTTAGTTATCTCGTCACTCGCAACATCATGCAGAAGGGTACGAAACTCTATAGAGACAAAGGATATAACGACATTTACGACACGTTGCTAGAGGAAGAGATAAAGAAGCTAACAAACGAGACGGAATCAGTCTTAGAGTTAGAAATAAACAAACTAAATGATAGATTCATAGATGATAACAAAAACAATAAATAACAGCGAGATAGGCATAACTAATGGGACAATACAATTTCCTAATACTTATTGCTTTGTATTCAATCCTAACTACATCTTTTTAGAGTTAGGAACAGAAATGTCGTCTGTGTCAGTAGAGATAACAGATGGCCTTTCTACGTATTCGGTGTCATGCTTCCTTTTCAAAGGAAGCGGTAGATGTTACATAAGTAGACTCCTGGAGCTTCTATTTGTTGACGAGTATTTGGAGAAACGCTCTACTTCTGTTACTATAAATATAAAATCCGGTAACGAAGGAGTTCTGGTATCATCATCAACGACTATTGCTATATGGGGAAGCATGAAGGTTGGGGACACTTTTGGAGGCGGCATCATGCTCGGTAGCCTTTATAGTGCAGAAGACCATGCTAGATTTATGCGTGAAGTAATTTGGTTCAAGAATTTTCCGTTTAAGGTATCTATGTTTTCTCCCTCTGCAAGTAAGTCACTTACTCTTAAAGAAGATAGAGGGATTGAAAAAACAATCCAAGAAACGACAAAAGCAGGTATCTTCGAAGTAACCCTTACCGGTTCAACAACAAAAAAGGAGCTTCTCTATAAGATAGAATTGGAATCAGAAACCGTCAAATCATCATTCACGAATGTTTTTGACAAGACATTCACCGGTGCTCAATACAGATATCTCGATGAATTATTGAAAGTCATTGTTTCCAATGATAAAGAGGGGTATTATCTTCGTTGGATAGACCAATATGGGTTCTTGGAGTATTGGCTTTTTAAGAAGAGTTCGCTCACAAACAAGAATAAACCCGGTAATACAACTATAGAAGACGATAAGCCAATTGATGGTGTTTACTATCCGAATCATGAGCGTACGACACATATAGGCAACACTGTGACTATAAAATGTGGAGCAACAAACCTAACAAAAGGTCAATATAAAACAGTAGAATCCATTGTGGCATCCCCACACATTGACTTGTTTAAAGGTTATTCAATGGATGGTAGAGAAATATGGATTCCTGTTAATGTTGTTTCAGGTTCGTACAAAAAGAACGAACAAAAGGTATTACAGGATTTTGAACTGCAAATATTATTGCCTGATACGGCATCACAAAGTTTATAAGTTATGAAATACGATTCGTTTAAAAAAATAAAGATGAATAAACATGGCGTTCGTCCATGTGTCATTATACGGACTGGAGAAGAGGGAAGTATCGTAGAAATAGACAAAAACCACGATAAACTTCTTGTTGTTGCCAAAAGACATGGCTATGCTGTGATGCAGGAACAATGGTTTAACTATACAGAAATAGAAATATGGTAGAAGAGCTTTGTATCTATGATAAAAACGGAATACGCAGGAGAGTTGACCTTAACACTCCAAGCGGTATCACCTTGAAGTGGGCAAGCAATCTGTTTAATTCACTAGACAAGGTGAATTGCTCGTATTCGTATACGTTCAAGATTCCTATGACTCGGCATAACAGAGAGGTATTTGATTGTGCCGAGGATATCCGTTATAAGAGTGGAATGTTGGGACGAAAGATTAAGGCAGAGTTTCTACAAAATGGTGTCCCTCTTTTCAGGAATGCTAATCTGTATATTGACAAATCAACAGCAGATAGTTATTCGTGCGTGTTCACATGGAATGTAGTAGAAGGACTCCAAAAGCTGAAAGATGAAAGTTGTAGTCTCAATGAACTGAGAGAAGCCTTAATCAAAGCTGGCTATGAATCAGATGAGCTTGCAGAAGACGGAATCGTTAGGGGTATGACGTATTATTATTCACCATCAACATTCTCCAATAACTTGAAAACGCTTTCTCCATATTATTCTGCAGGTGTTCCGTTTGCTGTCTTGGCAAATCAAGAGCGCAAATTCTTCGGAGCGTTCGATAAGTGTTACCCTCGCCCAGTGATGCCCGTCCGTTACCTTTTGCAAACAATCGAAAAGGCTTTCGGTTTAAAGATAGATCTAGGTAAAGCAAAAGCTGGCGAGAAGGACTTGAAGGTCCTTGATGATAAAGGAAAAGTCTATGAGAAAGAAAATATTATCAGTTATGGTTGTATTCCTTTTGTAAGCTCCAATATGACGGATAAGCAGTTGGAGAACTTCACCTTGGAATTGGAGCCGGCTTTTATTGACAATATAAAGAATTTCTTGTGGAAGCACAAGATACTAGGTCAGGAAAACGTTTTTCTGTTCAAAAATGGCGATGTAAAGTTTGATGCACCACAAGGAGATACGGCTTATATTTTCAACTTGTATGCCGACATATCCGCCGCACAAAAGATAGATAGTACTGCCATTGGGTATAAAAGAGGAACTAACCTTTTCCAAGTGGGCTTTGCTACCCCATTTGAGGCAAAGGTAGAGCTGAAATTCAGAGTCAAAAGCAAGGAGCATATGTATGATACTTGGTCTGATAACGATGATGATAAAATGCAGTTGGTTATCTTTAGCAGGGATAAGAAAGATAGTAATAGTAGTTATGAATATGATGAGATTACAAAGATTAAACCTGCCTTGATAGAGAGAAAGTATAAGAATGGTGGTGAATGGGATTACGATATACTCACGTTCGATACATACGAGGAAGACGGATATAGCCCCCTTAGTATTGGCGAAGAGCAGGTTGTTAGTGAATTACCTAAAATCTATCTTTTCAAGATGAGCATGTCCGGCTGTGAAAGCCTAGATTTTGATGGAATAAAAGTTACTCCTAAGCTCAATGATGCCAAGTACATATCTCATTACATAGATACATTTACCAATCTTCCGGATATAGATTGCTTCGCTTTCGTAAAGTCTCTCTTCTATCTCGTAGGTGAATACCCTAGAGTCTATCAGGATGGGGTGATAAAAGGATTCAGCTACAAGGAGTTTTACGATAACATCAAAAATGGATATATCTATGATTGGTCTCGGTATATTATAAATCGTACTACGATAGAAGAAGTAAGCTACGACGTAGGAGATTTTAAGCAGAATAACTTCTATATGACCAAGTGGGATGATATAGACAGAACATCAGAAGAGTTGAAGGACGAGAATGATGTGTATGAAGATGGAATACTCAACGTGAAAATTGATAGAAATCGCTTAGACAAAGAGCAGACTGTATTTCAGCTTCCATTCTATCCACCTTACATACTTAACAGAAAGTGCCCTTCTGTACCTACAGGCAATTCGGTTAAGGCTTGGGATTTTGAGTTAAGTAGTCTTGATGAACCTGCTTCAAAAATTGGAGACCAGTATGTATTCCATACAGTCAACAAGCATCTGCGAATGTGTGAATCTCAGCCAGCATACGGAATACTCCACTGCAGACCTTTCTACGATTCGGATGGTAACGAAATGAAGGACAACAACGGAGATACGATAAGATTCTTGAAGATGGATATCCTTAACCCTTTTGTTGGTACTGGCGATTCAAGTAGTTATACCTATCTGCAAAACATCGTAAAGAATCCGTATGTCATCACAGAAAGTTTGAGACTAGGAGAGTACGAACTGATGAACTTGGATTTTGCACGTCCAGTTTATCTTGATAAGTATAGCGGTTATTTTGCTATCAGTTCCATACAGAGAGATAGTAAAGGAATATGTAAATGTGAATTAATAAAACTTCCAACAAAATAAATTATGGCAGATACAAGAGTAAAAATCGTAGATATACAAGTGAATATCACTTCTGCGGCTCAGGCGCTAGCTCAATATGGGCAAGCCATTGATGAAGCGAAAGTAAAGCAGAAGCAGTTAAAGCAAGAGTTGAAAGATGGGAAAATCACCCAAGAGCAATATCAAGCTGCAATGGCTTATAGCAGAACCGAGGTTAAAGCGAATCAAAACGCAGCCAGAGACCTCACTAACCAGGTACAGAGACAAATCACCATGGTAAAGTCGCAAGAAGGTTCTATCAAGCAATTGAAAGCTGAACTTGCCCAAGCTACGACACAATATCAGAATATGAGTCGTGCCGAAAGGGAATCCGCGTCAGGAACTCAGCTTAAAGCTCATATCGCATCTTTGAAGACAGAGATAGCGTCAGCTTCAGCAGAGACATCTGCCTTTTACAAGAATATGGGTAATCCTTCGCAAGCTGTCCAAGGTCTGAGCAACTTAAAAGGAAAGGCTGCTGACCTTGTGAAGCAGATGGCAATGATGGCCACCGGTGGAGGAATTGTTGCTCTTGGCAAAAACCTCATTGAGACAACAAGGAATTTCGAGGATGGTATGGCAAGAGTACAAGCCGTAACTAACGCTACACAAGCAGAGTTTCAGATGATGGAGCAGGAAGCACTCAAATGGGGTTCTACGACACGTTACACGGCAACAGAAGCTGCCAACTCTTTGGAGAATCTTACTAGAAACGGTCTGAGTGCAACCCAAGCTACGGCTGCATTGGGACCAACCCTGCAGTTGGCACAGGCCAACACCATTGGTCTTGCAGAAGCAGCAGACATTACCACGAACGTAATGAACGGATTCGGATTAGAGGTTAAGGATATGGGAAGAGTTAACGATGTTCTCTCTTCTACTGCAGCGCATTCTGCTACAAACATCAGTATGCTTGCCGAAGCAGAGAAGAACGCTGCACCATTCGGTCACTCTCTCGGTCAGTCAATCGAGCAAGTCAACGCAGCATTGGGCGTTCTTGCAGATGTAGGTATCAAGGGATCAGACGCGGGTACAGCTATCCGTATGGTATTGATGGGACTTGCTTCACCTACAGCAAAGCAACAGAAGGCTTTCAAGCAGTTGGGTGTTGATATTTCGGAATCATCCTTGCGTTCTGAAGGCTTGACAAAGACTTTGGAGAAGTTGCGTGATAGTGGTGTTATGAAAGCCGCTAATTCTGCAGAGTTACTTGGTGACATCTTCGGTCGACGAGTTGCACCGCAAGCGATGGCATTACTCAACAACATTGACGGATTGAAAGCGAAGTTGGATATACTCAACAACTCACAAGGAACTGCGGCCAGAATGTTTGAGCAATCATATAGCAATATGTCTAACTCCATCTATGGTATTCAGTCTGCTTGGGAGCATTTACTTATATCCATAGGTCAGGCAGCAGATAATCCACTTGTTGCCGTAACGGAAGCTATCCGCAAAGGTATACTTTGGATATCAAGCAATCTTACTACCGTAGGTAAAGTCGTTATGGACGTCATTGCCGGAATATCTTTTGCAAAACTCGTATCATCTGCACGTACTGCATATACTGAGATAACTACGTCTGCTTATAGTAGTGCCCAGAGTGCATCAATGGCAGTCAGGACCAGTCAGGCAAAAGAGCAGACTTTGCGAAGGGAAACGGCAACACTTACTGCTCAGTTGGAGAATAACAAGACTGCGGCCAACAAGATGTCTGCTGAGCAACAGAAATTGATTGAAACTCAGCTTGCAGCAAAGAAACAGCAGTTGGCAATACAAACTGCCAACACTCAGAAGCTACAAGCAACCGAGGTTACAAAATGGAATCAGGTGCAAGCTATTACATCCGGTAATGCATGGACAAAGGGTATGGCTGTTGCAGGAATTGCGGCAAGGGGCTTTGTTATGACTTGCAAAACGGCATTCAAAGGTTTTATCGTTACCGCAATACTGAGTCTTGCTTTCGAGGCTTTGATGTCGTTGTATGATGCGTTTGCTCATGGTACCGGTTATCTCGCACCTTTTGCAAATTGGGTCAAAGGTACATTCACGAAAGTATGGACAGCTTTAGTGAACGTATTTTATTCGGTCATAAATGTATTCAAGCTATTCGCGGCTAGACTTGATATTACAGGTCGGGCAGCAAGAGCATTTGCCGTAACCGTAGCCGTTGTGGGTGCTGCATTCAAGAGTATGATGGAGATCGGTAAGTTTGCCATCACTACTATTGTCAGCTACTTCAAGATGTTGGGAAATGTGGCAAAAGGAGCAGGTGCCATCCTTGCCGATGTGTTCACTCTCAACTGGGGAAACATCAAGAATGACTTCGCAAATCTCGCAAAGTCTGTGGCTAACTTCGGAAAAGGTGTAGCAAATAAGTTTGCCAACATGAGCAACATTATCAAGAACAACACAAAAGAAGCAGCAAATGCAATTAACTCTGCTGACAAGAAATACAACAAGGAACATAATGCAAGAGTTAGTGGAACTGTCTCGGAAATCAAGAGTCAACGAAATTCAAACCAAGCAACGACCACCAAAACAAAGGTGCAGTTAAAGAAGAAACAAGCTCCACAAAAGCCAAAGCCGCAAAAACCTGACAAGGAAAATGATAATACCCCTACCCCACCTGCATCTGTTGACGATAAAGCTTTGAAGAAGCAAAAGGCGGCAGCAGATAAGGCTGCAAGAGAACAAGAGCAACAAGCCAAGAAGGAACAAGAGGTTCTTAAGGCTGCTCATGATGCTATGCTCGCTACGATGGAAGATACCATCGAGAAGCGTAGAATACAGATTGAAACTCAGTATAATGATGAGATAAACAAGTTAAAATCTCGTCTTGCTACAGAACGTAACCTTACAGCTACAGCTAGGGATGCCATCAACGAAACTATCAAGTACAAGGAAATCAAGAAGAACCAGGAACTTGAAAAGCTCTCTGATGAGAACATCAAGCAAGAGGTTGCACGTCAGCAAAAATATATTGACGCTCGTCTTTCTGTTGTTCAGAAAGGTAGTGCAGAGGAACTAGCGTTGAAGAAACAGAAGATTGAAGAGGAAGCAAAACTCAGCCTCAACAATCTAAAGAATGATTCTAAGACGGGTACCCTTGATGCAACAGAGAAGCGTGATAATGCCAAGAATGAAATGAACGCAGCAAAAGCTAAGTTGGATTCAGACAAGGCAAAAGGCGCAGATTCAGAAACCATTGCCAAAGACCAGCACTTCTACAATACTAAAGTAGCAGCATACCAAGCTATGGAAGAAGCATTGACCAATATCACAGCCCAATATGAGCAAGAGCGTATTGATATTGAGACAAGGGCAAGACAACAGAAAGCCCAAGCCGATTTGGAGTTTGCACAGCAACAAGAGGCTGACCGCCAGCAGGTGTTTGCAAACCGATTGGCAGAACTACAGATGGAAGGTGAGCAGCAAACAGAATTGCAACAGAACCTTAACACTCTAGGTCTTGATGTGCAAACTCAAAATGAGCGAGACCAGCTCGAGGTTCAGCAACAAGCTGCGCAAGAAAAGCTTGACTACTTGCAGCAATTCCAACAGCAGGAAGGTGAAAGCGAGGACGAATATACGCAAAGACTTGCAGATGTCGGCATGACACGCCTAGATGTGGAAACTCAGAACACAGAAGCCAGGAAAAACCTTGCAGATGTAAGTGCTCAGATTAATCAAGGTGAGATAAAGAACGAAGAAGCCAAGCAGAAAACTTTTCAGTCTGTCGGCACAAGCATGATTAGCATGCTTGACACGTTGGGAGAGAGCAATTCTGCTTTTGCTAAGATGAGTAAGATAATAACCCTTGCCCAGATTGCAATAGACACCGGTAAGGCTCTCTCTGCCGGAATAGCCTCAGCCGCATCTCTTCCTTATCCGGCAAACCTTGCAGCTATCGCTACAACGGTAGCGACGGTTTTAGCAAACGTAGCGACGGCCATCAGTACCGTTAAGTCTGCCAAGTTTGCGGAAGGTGGTAAGGTCATAGGACCTGGTACCGGCACGTCTGATTCCATAAACGCTCAGTTGAGTAATGGTGAGTATGTTATGACTGCGAAGGCGACAAGAATGTTTGAACCAATGCTTGCGGCCATGAATGCTATCGGTTCAGGGGTTCCTATAGCCAGTTCTAGAAACTTTAGTGTTGTTCAGAATACTCAAGATATGACAGACTCGTTTACAGAGGCTGCACAAGAAATCAAACCGGTTGTTTCTGTTGTCGAGATTACAGATGCACAGAACCGAGTGGAAACAATACAGAATATTGATAACGTATAGTGAAAATGGCAGAAGTTGGAAATATCACCAATTTCTGCCATTTTTTAGGTTTAAATAGAAAAAAACAGCAAAAAATAACTAGAAACCTAGTAAAAAACAGCAGTAATCCGAGATTTTTTCGTAAATTTGCACCGAAAGAGACCAAAATATGTCTTTTTCATGTGCAAATAATAATATTCACTTAAAAAATCAGAATTATGACGAAATTCGAGCTTATCAAGATGAACCAAACTCTATTGACAACCTTGGTTGAGAACAAGATTTCACCAAAGGAAGTACAAAACATCAAGATTTTCGAGGAATACCGAGAAATGAAGGCCAAAAAGCACAAAGTAGGGTATATTGTAGTTTTCCTCACAGAAAAATACGCACTTTCCGAGAGTACAATATATACCCTTATCAGAAGAATGGCAGAACGAGTAAAATTATAGGAATTATGCGATATATTAACAAAATTAAGGAAAACAAGCTCGTTTTTGGAGATAACAAGCTTGTTTTAAACGAATTGCCGGCTTATTGCTGCCATTTGTTGATTGCAGACCCACCTTATAGGTTTACCAAAGGGGCTCATAAAGAGAAGAAAGCCAAAAGCAATATGTGTAAAACCGCTCTTTATGACTATTCAGATAATAGCGGAATGTGCCGTATCAAAAATGGGTTACAGCGTGCAGACATTTATGCCTGGCTTGACCTGGTACCTCGTATCATGGTAAAGATGAATGCTTATATCTTCTGTTCAGAAGAACAGATAGCTGACTACTGTCAATGGGCGCAGGATCATAAGTACAAGTTTTCGGTTCTTGTATGGGAAAAGCCGGTATGCATCATTTCGAAACAACGTTTTGCTCAAAATGTGGAGTTTATCGTTAGAATATACGAAAATGGAACTGCCCTCAATAAACTTGAAGACAGCTCCATGTATAGTCGCGTGTTAAAAAGCTCGTACCTTAAGGCAAAGTGGCATCCGACACAAAAACCTTTGGAGATTTTCACCCGACTCATCAACCTATCCAGTAAGGAAGGTGATGTGGTGATAGACCCATTCCTCGGTTCGGGAACAACAGCTATTGCAGCTAAGAGGCTCGGTCGAAAATATATTGGTATCGAGAACAACGAAAAGTTCTTTAAGATTGCCGAGGAGCGTATATCCAAGGAAGCAGAAGAACAGACTTTGTTTTAAACTTCCACATAGATAGGCAGATGGTCGCTCATTTGGTTGGATTCCACCCAGGAATATAACTTGTAGTCTTTAACCTCAGAGTTCGTGAAAGCGTAGTCCAAGAAGAATGAGAAATCACCTTTTCCGCTATGGTCATATGTAAATCGGCTTTCCTTACCTAACTCTTCATGAAAGAAGGTATGGTGAGCCGATTTCAAACCATTTTCATCAAACCAAGTAAACACTTTAGGAGATTCTTTTCTTTGAAAGCTATTTGGATCAGAGATTACATTATAATCGCCCATCACTACCGTTTTATATCTGTTGATATATGGCTTGTAGTATTCCAAGATTTCCAAAAGGATAGAGATATAAGAACCGCTAGTTATTCCCTTGCGAACCGTAGGCCATACTGCGAGTAGAAGATATTCATCATCAAAAATAACCGGTATAGCATAGTGCAGATTCTTATTATACCAATCCGGTAACACTATCTTATGGCTATCCCGACAGATAACACCTAATCCCTTAAAATCAAAGTCACCCATCCAAAAGAACGAGTAACCTTTAGGAATAGTTATGTTGTCGGCATTACCACACTCAGGTACCACGTAGGCATCAATACTCTTTTTGTCAAGGAGCCAGTCTATCTTTTCTTGATTGCTCCATGAAATGTTATAAGATAGAAATTTCATTGTATATCACAATGTAATAAACCGGTAAGTATTTTCTTATAGACTTCTCCATCATTTGGATAGAATGTATAAGTCTCGTTTTTACTATCTTGATTAACACACAAGTCTATACTCGTTATGTATTCTGTGATGTCTTTTCCGAAGTTTTCCATTACTACATGAAAAGGAAAGCCACCACGAATTTGTGCGTATATTGATTCTTTGTTAGTGGTAGATTCCACTAAACATTGACGGAGTATATAACGATTACCTGAATAGAAAGTATATTTTCCGCCATTCTCTTTCCTGTCGCCATTAAGGGCATAGCGGTATTCGTTATTTAAATCAGCCCCACTTAGTTCTTGCACTTCAAATACTTGGGTAGGTTCCTTAAAATGTAAGACAAAGTAAGGTTGCTGAGAAAACTCAGGTAGAGTAACCCCTATTCCATTCTGACCGGAACGGATAGTATATTTGCCTGCAACAAGAATAGTTCCATCAGGTTGAACAGAACCTTGATTTTTATGAGAAGTAATCTCTTCTGCTGTAGATGATTCACTGCCAGAGAATGCAAATCCCAAGCCAAATACAATGACAACGAAGATACCCAACGCTATCAAGCAACCATTAAACAATTTCTTTGGAGTCATAATAAATTTTGTTATGTGAATAATATTTTTGCAAATGTAACTAAAGTTTTTCACTTAAAAGAAAATATTTCATATATAATAAGGTGTACTTATCAAACGGACACTCAAATCTTGTGCTTTCGAAAATATTTTTGTGTTTTTGATAAAATAATAGCTTAAATATTTGCGTATTTGATTAAAAAGTCGTACCTTTGTAGTGTGCAAATAATAAGAATACTTTAAACGTTAAGATTATGTTTCTTGAAAAATTTAACTTAGGAAATGAAACAACTGCAAAGCAGTTTGTTGAGGAAGCTAACAAAAATGTAACTTCCGTGTTGGATGAACGTTTTGGATTGCAATATGATGTTGCTTTCAAACAAAAAGGTTCAGATGTTCTTGTTGAGTATGAAACTTACCAGGTAGTTCTTTATGAATATATTAAGAGTATTTGTAAGAAACTCAACTTCAATTGGAACGGCAAAACAGATTTTGTCGAGTTCAACGAATTTCACAAACTCCCGGTCGCTTATAAATAAGCGGCTAGGGAATGCAAATAATAATCACTTTTAAAATTTCAAATTATGGCATATTATAAAGTTAGTGTAGATGTATCGGATTTATTCGATGATATGCTCGTCCAAGCACAGAAGAGTTTTCTTATTGACAAGTTTTGCTCTTTAGCAACAGACCAGCAGATAGAGGTAGTAAGCGAAATGCTGGAGAACCTTAATGGCAATCAGACAGCCAAAGTTATTGAAGACGCTTTTGACAACTTGCATGAGCAAGCCCAGGAGCACGTAATCAACTATGTGAAAGGGTAAGGTTATGATGTTTGGTAAAATGATAACTCGCAGATGTCTGCTTACGCTGAGTGGGGGGGCAAAGATTCAAGCTATCCTCACTATGCCGAAGCCGACAAAGCCCATCTTCCCAAAGGAAATGGAGCGTCAGTTCATTAAGAATTTTAATGAATCGCAGCCAAATATGGTTCATAAGGTTATCAAATGTCACATAATAAGAAATTAAAGTTATGTCATACTTTGATGATTTGGAAGATATGGTCTTTTATAAACCAAGACGTTATTATACTCCGAAAGAAGTATTAAGCAAGGCAGAACGTAAGCTTGTAAAGCCACTCTTGAAGAAGATTGATACAGAGATTAGCAACGCTAGAGAGAAAGGCAGCAAAGAGCTGACAATTAATGTCGGAGATATAGAAGACCCTATCAAAGAGTTGTTGATAAAGTATTATCGTTCTGAGCACTACAAAGTAGCGACTTGGATAACAAAAGATAATATGACTGAAATATATTTGAAACGAAAATATTAAGTTATGGAAGCAAAGATTAATATAGTGGAAATCCTAAAGGATAAGCCGCAAGGAACGAAGTTATATTCTTCCGCTTGTGGTAAATGCAAGTTAGAGGAAGTAGATGATAAAAGTTTCAAAATATCCTTCTACAATTCAAAGTTTGGTTTTATGAATGGTGGAGAAGGGTATCTTGATAAGAATGGCAAATTGTATGATGATGGAGAATGTGTCGTTTTTCCTTCAAAGGAAATGCGAGACTGGTCTAAGTTCGCATGGAAGAAAGGCGATGTGCTGGTTACTGAAGATGGCTCTACAAAAGCTATCTTTGAGTGTTTTGAAGATGATACTTATCTAACATTTAAGGGCAAGTATTGTTTGCAAAAAACTAATATTGACGAAACATTTATTGTTGATACAAAAAAAAATCTCACCGAATGTTTTTCTCTTCAAGCTAAGAACATTGCTCAAATTTATATCCACAATATTGAGGATAGAATGGGAGGTATATTGAATATGGAAACCTTGGAGATAGAGAAGGCTCAGCCTAAGTTCAAGGATGGGGATATAATTACTTTTAAAGACCGAATTATTATTATTTATAATACTTCTATAGAGAAGTCTCCAATAAGGACAGAAATATACTATCATGCATGCCTTAAAGAAGGTGAATTAACGGTTAATGAATATTTGATGAGCTGTGGATTCGGAGAAGGATGGTATTCTTCTACAGAAGAAGAGAAACATCAGATCTTTGATGCCCTCGCAAAGTATGAAAAGGCTTGGGATGCTGAGAAGAAAGAAGTTGTTGGCTTGAAGCCAAAGGTTGAACTGAAACCATTTGATAAGGTATTGGTTCGAGATAGTAAATCAGATAATTGGCGTGCAAATTTGTTTGGTTATATAGGCAAAGATGGATATTATCGTTGCGTTTATGCTAATTGGGTATATTGCATTCCTTATGCTGGTAATGAGCATTTGTTAGGTACAACAAATAACGTGGAGGGCTAAGTATGATAGACGATAAGGATATAGAAGTTGCTGCACGACTTGACGATAAAGAATACTACGATAGATTATCGGATAATGATAAATGTTTCTTTGAGTATGGGTTTAGACGTGGATATAAGCGTGCGATGAAGGACTTGTTTCACCCTGCTAGCGAAGTTCCTCGAAATGATAACGGAAAGGTTCTTGCATTCTCAAAAGAGAGAGGTTATAGAAAGCTCTACGATATGAACGCTATGCTCGATAAGACTGCTTGCAATACATATCAAGAAATGTGGGAAGTAGAAGTCAATGCGTACCGTTTGACTAATTGGATATTCGTAGAAGAGTTGTTTGATATGATTATGAAAGGAGGCAAACATGATTAAGCCAGTTACTATGTACTCTGTAGTTTGTGACAGATGTGGAAAGTCCTTCATTGATGAGTTTAATGGCATTGTAGCTTGGTTGGACGAAGGAACTGCCAAAGAGCAAGCAATGGAAAGCGAATGGGTAGAGATAGGTGATAAGCACTACTGCCCAGACTGCTATGAGTTTGACGATGAGTTAGATGAGTACGTTCCTAAAAAGAAAGGAGATAAGAATGAGTAGAAATTTAATGGAAATGGCATTGATAATGACTGCTACGGCAGCTTATGAACAATATGGTGTTTTCGAACATTCCTGTCCTAGACTTAGTACACCAAATGGCATCGTTCCTTCTGATAAACAGAAGTGTCAGCCAAAGGCACAGCATGAGTTCACCATCAAGGGTGTTAAGATTATGGCAGCTTCAAAGAAAGATGCTATCAAAAAGTTTAATCATTGTAAAAAGTAAAGCGTATGAAACAGAAGTTGAAAATGATATGGCGAATCATCTGTGACAGACAGGTTGTAGTAATAACCGAAGAACACGGAAGAATGTACTATAATTGGGATACAAGGAGTCTTGAAGATGTTTGTCAAATGTGTCACAAAGTAAATAATATGGCTTATATGATGAATAATAAAAAGTAAAGTATATGGAACAAGAATATATTAAAGGTGATATTGTTATGTATGATAACAGAATACATACAATTATGGATACACTTGGGTTAAATAATTATGAGCTATCTTATATAGGTCATCCAGTACACCAACTAGAATTATCAGGAGTTTCTATTACTCCTGAGATTCTAGAGAAGAACGGATGGAAGAAAGAAGTGATGAGCAGAGGAGTAAAGAATAGTCATTGGGTATATACAAAACCCGATATTGAAGAATATGGATATTTTCCTATCTACATAGAAAAAGGTATCGGTGATGAGGTTGATGTATATCCGTTTACTGACAACAATGTATGTAAACAAATTGCATACATTAAGTATGTTCATCAGTTGCAGCACCTTCTCTTTGGCTTGAATATCAACTCAGAAATGGAGGTGTAGGTATGAGTGTAGCAGCACAAGTAAATCACCATTGCCCTTTCTATGGAAGAAAATGTTACGAATGTGGCTATCGAAATAGTAAAGGGAATGATTGTCAGATAATAACTCATCAAGACAGAAAGATTTGATGTTTAACCGCCTTCGGGCATAAATAGTAGTAATATGAAATTAACAAAAGAGCAGAAAGAAATATTTTCTAAAATCGCTGATATTAAACAGATCATTCTGTCAAACCATTTTGACATAAGTGATTTGACAGAACAGTTGATTAGCACACTTCCTTTCAAGGAAGGCGATATTGTGTTAAATTATAGAGATGAGCCTTGTATGGTTAGCAAGATTGAGCCATGGGACGAAGGAATGGACACTTCTCATACATATCGTTATTATGGCAATATACATCTGGTTCTTAACAAGATATGCAAGGATGGCCATCCATCTAGAAGAAACCAAGATAAATGGCTATTATCTTCTATTGATATCGAGAAGTTTAAAATTGCAGAAGATGGCAAGACAATTCGTTTGTAACATAGTTTAGTAACCATCCTGTAAAGGATATAAACAAATAGATTATGATTAAAGAAGTTCCAGACCCTACTTTGATGTGTTATGGATGTGTGTATGATGGTAAGTTTGAGTGTATTCAGCACGCATGTTGTGCAGACCCGAACAATCCAGTTAAGTACATTGAAGTAACAGAGTAACTAACAGCCCTCTCCTTGGTAACAGGGAGAGGGGAAAAAGAAGATAAAAGCGTTCTTTGACTTAGTGGATTACCGCAAATAATAATTAAAATATAGAAATATATTTGGCTATATGAAAATATTGTTTTACCTTTGCACAATAAAAAAATGGCATATATGGAATAATAAAAACAATCAACTTATGAAGACGGACGCATTAGCTGTAGCCAATTACTTTATAGAATTGGCACAGAAAGAAGATAAGCCTATACATTTGTTAGGCTTGGTTAAACGTGTGTATATAGCGCACGGTTTTTCTCTTGCTTTGAATCATAGGGGATTGATAAATCCTAGATTTGACAAGGTTGAAGCATGGAAGTATGGTCCTGTTATACCATCTGTGTATCATACATTCAAGCAACAACAACATACAGCAAATGAAATCAAGGATTTTGCTACAAATATGGTTTGGGACGAGAATAATTTCAAGCCAGATTGGGTTACTCCAAAGCTAGAAAATACAGAAGACAAAAAGGTTGTAGAGCTTGTGTGGAAAAGATACAAGAGTTTTAGTGATTCTGAATTAGTATCTCTAACACATAAAAAGGGTACTCCATGGTTTCTATGCTACATTGAGAATGAAAATGTGCCAATTCCAGACGAATTGACTACAGTTTATTACAAGCAATTAATTGAAAATATAGTTAATGCGCATGAAAGAAAATCTGTATGATATTCTGTCTGCTGATAACAAAAGCACAGAAAAGCTAGAGGAACTAAACACATCCATTGGCGGCAAACCTTTGGAAGAAACAATTGCATACCAACGTGCTGTAATAGACAAAATGCGTGAAGAAATAGAAGGTCTAAAGCAGGACAGAAAACAACGTAAGATATTTGGATATTGCATATTTGGTTTTATGTGTGCTTATATGGCAGCTGCAATAGTTATTGTATTTTTCTGTGGCTTTGGTTTAATATACCTTTCAGATAAGGTTATATTAACATTGATTGGCAGTACTCTTGTCGAAGTTATAGGAGTTTTCGCATTTGTAGCTAGAAACCTATTCCATAAGAAAGATTAATAAAAATAATTTAGTATATTACGTAAGCGGTAATCCACAAGTTGGGTTGCCGCTTTTTGTATTCAACAATTTAAAAGAAGAATATGATAGACAGATTCAGACTTACATCACAGTTAGCCATCCTTCAAGAGGTAGCTGCCGACTATTCTTAGATGAATACGTTCCTCCACCCACAAGGAAGGAGAGACGTAAACGTGAAAGAGAACTTAAAAAGAAGTTCCCTCTCGATTTGAGTAAGTTTATAGAATCACATAGAACTTAAAGAAGAATAGTTATGAAAGAATATGTAATAACGGATGAGTTACGAGAAAAGATTATCAAACGGTTTAATAACATTGCCGAAGAAGCTGATGTTCTAACTACTGGTAACGTCTCACACAAGAAAGCTATGATTAAAGGAATGGCAGCACGCTCTGCTGAGTTTGTCGAGAGATATAGTGTTGGCATTGCTGATTGTGCAAGTGATTTAAAATAACAGCTTATGAAAATAGAAAATATCAAGTTCAAGGCTAAACGTCTTGACAATAACACTTGGGTAGAAGGTTACTTCTATGTTGAATGTGGTAACACTTACATCATCGAGGATAGGCAGAGTGAATCAATGCTTAATAGAAATGATGCACATCAGGTTGACCCTTCCACCGTCTGTCAGTTCACAGGACTGAAAGACAAGAATGGAATACCTATCTATGAGGGGGATATAGTTATGTACAAAGATAACAATGCGGAAAGAATAGGCGATATTAATTGGGATAGTAAAGCTTTCTGCTTTGGGCTAGGTCTCTTAGTTCATTACTCTTCTGAAAATATGGTCGTTATTGGTAATAAATTCGATAAAAAGAAGTAGCGTATGATTCTTAAAAAGAAAGATAAGCTAACGGCATATTGGGATAAGAAAGAGAACTGCGTTGGTGCTTATCACCCTCTAGGGTTTATGACCCAAACAGATGCTCATTATCTCTTTGATAATGTCTTTACCAAAGAGTTTGTCAAAGAAATGACTGATAGAGGATATGATGTTACAACGATGAAGTTTGAAATCTCTCCCAAACTGCCGAACTATGAGCGATTCAACGGCTTATCAGAGAAGTATTACGGAAAGAAAAAGTAGCGTATGGAAAATAATATGTTTGAAGATATTGTTGCCGAAGGCAATATAGTTGTGATAGATAATTATTGGATTGTGTTATGTAAGCGTTGGAGACCAGAGTGTTACAATCTCTTCTGCTATCTTTATCTTCACAAGGAATATAAGAATTTAATGGTAGGCTCTCATTTTACGATGACCGAGGATAAAAAGAAATCTACTCGGTTGGCTACCAACGAGGAGCGTCTTATGCTTTTTGAAGAAATGTTCAAGTATGGAATTGCTTACGATAAGCACGACCATCATTTGGTTGGAAAGTTAGTTAGTGTATGAAGATTAAAAAGATAAAAGAAATGAAAAAGAAAATATTGCCCCTCACCGTCAGCAAGCAATGGTTCGATATGATTGTGGCTGGCGAAAAGAAAGAAGAATATCGGACGATTAAGGATTACTGGACAGTTCGACTTTATGATGTTTTTGCAAAAAATCCTACGAAGTATTTGATGGATAAAAAGATAAACGGAGATATTGATTATCTAAAACTGATGATACGTTGTAACCATTTTATTGCAAAACAATATACCCACGTCCTCTTCATCAACGGCTATCGCAAGGATAGCCCACGAATTGAGAAGGAGATTGAGAGTATCACCATCGGTAAGCCTAAGAAGGGAATGTGCCCCGACAAGTGGCTTGATACTGAGTTTTTTATCATTAAATTCAAATAGCGTATGACAAACGAGGAATTTTTCAATGCTCATATGGGTGAGCGAGTTCTTTATAAAGGTAAGGACATCGGGGCATACGTAGCAGGTTATGTAGAGGAAAAGTATATTATCTTAGGATTTGATGATTATACAGGCTGCATTCTGTGCTTCACTTCAAAAGTGAAAAATCTTTGTGACATATATCACTCATACCGATTCGCAAAGTTAAAGTATTTAGAAGTAGTAAAACATTAGTAATATGGAAGAAGATAATGGGAACATTAGAGCAACTTTCGTATATTCACGAAATTAAGCAACTTAAACTAGAGGTTGCGAAGTTAACGGAAGATAACAAAAGATTAGTAGAACTTATTAAAATTTTACGAAAATGAAATATTTTGGTATATTCGCCCCAGGTCAAGAAAGAGACAAAGACCTTTCGGCAAGAGTTGAGAACGTTTTGAAGGAGCATGGTGATCGAGTTTTGTTTAGCTCAAAAGAAGAGTGTATAGAGACCGCAGAAAAAATTAAGTCACAGCTGGCCATTACAGGTTTAAAGTTAGAGTGGCTAAATGGATGGGATGATGATAAGCAAGAATCTGTAGTGTTTTGCGTATCTCGTTCTTACACCATTCCTTATGCTATTGGTTATTTACATTTTTATAAATCGAAGAACTAGAGAAATGAAAGCTATCTGTATAACAATTCCCAAGAAAATCAAATGGGAAGATTACAAGAAAGAACTGAAGGCTGTCGAAGATGGTAGCCAAGTACTGAACTTCAAGGTACCCAACCTACCGAAGGATATTAAAAACATCAGACGCTGCTATCTGTGTTATGACGGAAAGATTATCGGTTGGCATAACATTGTAGGATATGCTAAAGATGGTGACTTTGAATGTACAACTACCGGAAAACGATGGGAAGGTAACTTTATTCAGCGTAGTGGCAAGTTTCACTACCTAAAGGAACCTATTGTGTGTAAAGCATTTCGTGGATTTAAATATATATTTATTTAGTTATGGAAAATATAGTAATAGAAATTAAGAAGTTGACAGATTGGGAACGAGTGGTAGATGCCGCACGCTTCACCCAGAGAAAGGAAGGGCTGAGCAAAGAACCAAGTCAAGAGTTCAAGAAGCAGATGATTATTAGCGAGCACTCCCCTCTTCGACTCTTGGAGTTTGACATAAAGGTTTATAATATTCCATATTGTAATATGGGGCACTTCGTCCGTCATGTTCATGCTCAACCATTCGTGAGTACATCAAGACCCGACATTACCGGTTCAAAGGTATCTCGCCACGATATGCCACAAGACGTTCCGGTAAACATGCAACTCAGCCTCAACGCTCAGGAGATTATCAACATAAGTCGCTTGCGTCTATGCCGTAAAGCAGATAAAGTAACAAGATCGATATGGTACAAGGTTGTGAATGAGCTTTCTAAGATGGAACCCGAACTAGCAGAGGCTTGCCAACCCCAGTGTGTTTTTAAAGGGTACTGCTCTGAATGGAAATGTTGCGGGTTAATACAGAGTGAGTTGTATATAGAGAGAAGAAAGAACTTGCTTTCTTACTTCAACGTAAGCGTGCCATAAAAAACTTTCATATTTGATTAAAAAAGTTGCTCAAAAATTTGCATATTTGATAAAAAATGCCTATCTTTGTAGTGTAAATAATAAATAAAGTATTCACTTTAAATTCGTAAAGATTATGGCAACAAATAATACAAATTCAGTAAGAGTTAACAAGTCAAATGTAATGAAATCAGCTTGGGCTATGTTAAAGGCAAAGTCAGCAAAGACATTGTCAGAAGCATTGCACAAAGCATGGGTTGCAATGAAAGCTAAAGCTATCATGTACTCACACAAGGTTAAGATTCACTACATCAAAGCTGATGGTTCTGTACGTGAGGCTTTGGCTACATTGAAACTCAATTTCGATTACACAAAGAAAGGGAACCGCAAGCCTTGCTACACAACCGTATGTTACTTCGATCTGGAGAAGAAGGCTTTCCGTTCTTTCGCAATTGCAACATTCCTAGGAGTAGAAGAAGTTATAGATTAAGTTTAACCAAGGGGAGATTAACCTCTCCCCTACTTAAAAATCAAAAAAATGAAAGCAACAATCCTTGCAAAGTTCTTTGATGAACTAAGTAGACAGCAGATTTCATTCTGTGTAGATGGAATCCACGGACAAAGTTATGAGTTTGCCTTTGGTATAAAGAAGCAAGAATGTGGAGACAAGGTAGCTGATGGCATCTATCTGCAGGTGTGGGCTACGAAGAACTCGCTATGTGATGATATTGTAACAGATTTCTTAGACAAGAATATGCCTATGGAGTTTAGAGGTGGAGATACCATTGACGTATGTAATGCGCCAACGAATGATGTTGACCATGACGAATGGCTTTACATTATTAAAATTGAGGACTAAAAACAATAAGATATGGAAAAGAACATTGAAAATTTCAGTTTAGTAGGCAGCAAAAAATGTAAAGAAGTGTTGGCTGCATATCCTACATACAGAGTCTTTTGGAGAAGTGGCTTCGAGTATCGCGGAGCCGGAGAGCATGAGATTAAACGTGAAGGAGAGCGAAAGATATTTCAACCAGGAGGTTGGACCATAGGAACATTCGAAGAAGAAATGCAGCGGAAGTACAATTGGTCAGCGGCTATTGATATTGAGATAGACCACGAAAAGAAAGAAATACACATGAACGGATTTAGTGAAAACGACATGTGGTAATGACGGTTCTGTTGTTACGAATACACAAGTTATTATTATTTTTCGTATTTGATAAAAATAATCTTCTATTTTCTTGCAGATTTGATAAAATTTGATTATCTTTGTAGTGCAAATGATAAATAATAACACTTTAAAATTCAAGATTATGGAATTAACAAGCAATGATTACAGAGCAATTTCAGAAAAGATTTCTGAGGGTTCAAATTATGTTGAGTACAGCAAAGGTAATGAAACTATCGCAATCGAGTGCAAGCTTGAAATTGATGGTTACGAAGAAAATGGCTATGATGGCACCGGTGCTTTTGTTCCTACATCGAAAAATCTCAGTATAGAGAAAGTCGAGAGCTGGAATCAGAATGGTGATGATACCGAGAATGATTTCAATGAAAACGAACTTATGAGTTGGGTAGCTTAAGGCTCCCAACTCTATAAAATTGCAAATAATAAATTTAAAATATAAGCGTATGAAAGTATACGAATACAGAATCGTAAAGATTGAGAAAGGTCTTTTTCTCATCGAGTATAAGACCGCTCCTTTTGGAGTTTGGTATGAAATAGATAAGCAGTTCAAGACTAAGCTAAAGGCAGAGTCTTGGATTAGAAAGAACTTAGTTTAATAAAGTAAAGCGTATGGATAAGTTATATATTCCAGGAGATTTGGTCTCTGTATATGTAGGTGTAAAGAAATATATCGTTGAGGTAATTGGTACGGAAGACGAAAATGAAGTACTCTCATACCAAATCAAGTTCCCAAACGGAGAAATTCAATATGCTGATAAGGATAATATTGTTCCGATTCCTCTCACTCCAGAGATTCTAGAGAAGAATGGATGGGATAAAGAAGAAAAAGACGGAAGTGTATTTTCTTTATCAGAAGCATTTATGGGAGGTGATGAAGATGATGAAGATAACTATACCTGTTTTCAACTTTATTATCAAAATAAGAAGGATGGTTGGGTTATAGATATGCGTGGAGATCCGTTAAAATTTGAGATTCATTATATCCATGAACTCCAGCACCTTCTCTTCGGCTTTGGTATTAATCACGAAATGGAGGTGTAGGTATGTTGTATGCTTTAAGATTTTTCGACACTGAGAGGTCTCTTTGGTATTTAGATTGTGTACATCGAAGTAAGTCGTTCTTGAAAAGACGTGAAAAGAAGTTTTTAAAACAAGGAATAAAAACGATGATTTCGAAATGGTATGGATTTTAATCGTCTTCGGACATAAATAGAGGTGTAGGTATGGAAGTAGTAAAAATAACTGAAAAAGTCTACAAAGCGGTATGGTGTGAAGAAGGACACTTCTTTGGGACGTTTGCTCATTTTAAAGAGTTGCGTGAGAGTTCTAATTTGTCAGTACAAAAGACTTGCTTTTGCTGTGGGCACAAATTTCAACCAGAAGATTTTATTTCTTTAGCGTGTTTTGACAAAGGCTTGGGAAACAAATTTCTTTGCCAAAAGTGTAAGGATATAGCATTAAAAGATTTAGGTGATAAAAATATTTATTTACATTAGTGTTTAACGCCTTCGGGCAATAAAATAACGAGAAATATGAATGCAACAGAAGCAAAGAAAAAGTTGTGTGAACTGAGAGAAAATCTTGGTGACAGAGAAGCGGATAAGGCTGTGTGGATAGCCATACGTGCCATTGACACTTGTCTAAGAGCAGGATTTGAGGTAGCGTAGTAAACACTAAAATATATAGTAACATGGAAGAAAAGACAATTCAGAAGACCGTTTATATTGCAAAAGACGGCAAGGAGTTCCTCAATAAAGAGGAATGCAGGAAGTATGAGGAAGAGTTCCTTGATAAGGTGAGTTACTTTGCCATAGCATATAATTTCGATTTGACAGAAGGTCGAGGTTTTCAAAGTATGGCTTATGTGGCTGTTGTCCCTTCCAGATATGATAGTGCAGCAGTTATAGCAAATAAATATGCTATAGATGTTCTTAACAATGGCGTATTTGCAGGGCAAGGATGTCAAGGATATGGGTTGCAAGAAACTTATTCGCTGCGTCCAACAACAAAAGATGCTTATGATGCTAATGAAGGTATGCTATGGGGGATGCAATGCTACACATGGCACACAGATTTTGATATCAGAGAAACCTATTGAAGGATTTCCTGAACCATTTAACTATAAAAAAGAATGGGGAATCAAATAATCATTTAAAGGAGAATAATTATGGCAAATACATGTACTACAGATTACATTTTTGAGGGTGAAGGTACTCAGATACGAGCCCTTCATAAAGAGCTTGATACTCTGCGGAAAGCCAAGCCTGATAGTAAAGAAGAAGGTTCTTATGTCGCTTCTTCAAATTGGTTAGGCAATATCGTAAAGAAAATGCTTGGAGAGGATCCAGCGAAAATAAGTTGTCGTGGAGAATTCAATCTTCAAGGAATTGACAACTGCCCCTACGACGATGATAAGTTGACATTAAGTTTGTCAACGAGTACAGCTTGGTCTCCCTGCAATGAGATATTCGAGAAGCTAGCCGAAAAGTATGATTGCTATTTGTACTGGATAGCAGAGGAGTTTGGACTTGGTTTGTTTCAAAGTAACGATTCCGAAGAAAAGTACTTTGGGAATGACAACATCGTTATAGAAGTGGATGGGGACGGATTAGAGTATTTTTCATCAGAAGAAGATGCCGTAGCGTACGTTGTTGGTATGACTGGTAATCCTAACATCACGTTTGATGAGTTAGAAGACCTTGATGATGTGTTTGTCACTAAGCTAGAGTATGTAAGTTAAAAATACGAGTATGGAAGCTTATAAGCTAGGAGCGGTTTATTCTTATCTCAAATCTTACCTTAGAGCCGTGTACTTAGCCTCTATGAAGTCTTCCGTACTCGCTTAATCATATATAGTTCATGAAGAGAAAAGAAAAGAAAAAGTGCCGATTTTGGTTCCTAGGATATTGCCATTGCTTTTTAGGCGGAATGTGCAAAACAATAAAATGTGGATATAAATAAAACGATATTAGTATGAAGAAGTTTCAAATAGAAGTAACAGAAAGACAGCTACAATTGCTTTCTTATGCTTGTGATAAGGCAGACAGACAGATTATCGGTCAGCTCGGTATATCTCTTGAAAATGATTGTCTTGATGCTTGGGAACGAGAGTACAAGAAGGAGAACCGCATCAAAGGAACGCTTAAAACGCTTCCTCCCGAATGGCATGATGTTAGAAATTCCGTAGAGATGCATATAGATGAATTGCGTCAGCTTTGTTGGAAGTGCGACAAATTCAGATATTATGGTGTTAATTATGATAAGACTGCTGATACTCTTTGGGATATGCATAGAGTGTTTCGTCATGCCTTATGGAAAGAACGTCCGGAAGACAAGCGTTCCAATATTACGGTAGATTCCGAGAATCCATCTGAAATGCTGCGATATGGTTCAGAACCATACGCTAAGATTATAAAGGTTATAGACGATGGCAAAGAAAGAAAAAGTAAGTAAGCCAGACCAAGTCTGCAGTGAGTGCGCATGTTCTACATGGCAATGGAAACACGAACATCTAGACTTGCAAGGAAAACCTATTTGTCTTACATGTCCTCATGAAGAGTATTGGATAATAAGAGGGACAGTCAATAACGCTTGCACCTACTATAGTAAAGGAAATCCAAAAAACATGGGGAAACCGAAGAAATGATAAAATAATCATCTAAATATTTGCGTATTTGATAATTATTTCGTACCTTTGTAGTGCAAATAATAAATACTTTAAAAATCAAAATTATGGGAATTACAGAAAAAGCATTAAAGGCTAATGGTCGTAGCCGTGCATGTGGTAAATGCCCTTTGGGTCTAGCCAACTGCAATGAGACCATCGCAAAGGTCTGCCGTGATGCCTTTCTTGAAGGATTTAAGAAAGGCTATGAGCAGAAGGGTCGCGAATTGAAGGAACAGATAGACGGTGTTCTCCATCCCGTGTCTGAACCTTGTGGAGATAACGAGATTTACGTTTTCTTCCGTGATGTACGCTCCGGCGAGAATCAGCCAGGCATTAAAAGTATGCGCCTTATTGATGCCGAGGATTTTCAGGGTGTAGGCTCTATCCGTTTCTCTCCCGATAAAGGACAGCCACAGCAGTTGCAGATTGCTTGGTGCTACCCAAAGGATTTGATGGAGCTTCTTGGCTATGACAAGAAATACAATAAGTTTGAGGCGATATCTCTTTACGAGGGTCATTTCTCTTATCCTAGTTCCAAGTATAGAGAAAATCTAGAGAAATACAAGGAAGAGAGAGAGAAGTATAGTCAGTACTACAACTATCACGAACTTAAGAATGATGAAGAAGAGTAATATAGAGATTACAGGACACGTTACAACGTGGGAAGCATGCAAGTATATATTGAAGCTTCGCGTCATCATCGTTCGCAATGTATGTAGATGGGTTAACAAGCTAGTTTGCTCTCATCCTTGGATATGTATTTTGCTAACTATAGCCATATCGGTAATTGTCAGCTACACACAAATTGGCAAAGCTAGAGCCGAGCGTGATAGTTATAACAAGAAAAATGTTCAACTAACAGAGAAGGTTTCCTCTTATGAGGCAGCCTTTCTAAAATAACTTATAGCAATGAAAATGAACAAAGAGTTGTCAAGAGAAGAGCAACTTAAAGTTGTTCTTAAGAATTTCGATAATGTGCAAGCTGAGCTTAATTCTCTCAAAAAAGAAAATGCTCTCCTCAAAGAGGAGATTAGTCAGAAGGAAATCCTCTACAAGAATATGCTCGACCGCTTCAAAGGTAAGAAGACCGACAGCGATGATTGGGAGCATAAGTACAAGGTTCTCAAAAATGAGTACAAGATGCGTGGTGAGAGGTACACTGCCCTGCAGAATAAGTACAACAAGATGAAAAGTGTCTTGGATTCTGTCCGAGGTTCTGTCTGTGGTGCTTACAATAAGATTGATGATTTTTGCACCGAGCTTGGTATCTCAAAGAAGGCATCTGTTGATGTTAATGATGTAGCAGAAGAGTTGGCATACGATTCTCAGGAGAAGAAGTTTATCAGCTACGTAAGAGATATGACTGCAAGTTTCCGACTTACAGGAACGCTTACCGGTATCTCAAAGATTGCTATGCGATATGGTGTCACATCTTTGACTAAAGAGAAGTTCTTTATGTTCGGTCTTGATAAACCAGATGTAAGTGATGAACAGATTATTGAAGTTTATAAAAAGATAAAGAAGAAGTAACTATGGCAAAATATAGTATTAATCATAAACTGGAAGTCCTTGACGATCTTATCGCAGAGTTCCGTGAAAATACTTCTTTATGGAGTGTTAAAAAACAGACGCTAGAGATTTTGAATGATATGCAGAATAAGCAGAATCATCAATCACCAAACGGAAGCAAAAAAGAGATTGTAAATGTTGGTGGTTTCTCTTGGTTTGCCCTAAGTAAGCCGGAATATAATAAGCATTGTGTTGTACTGACTGAAAAGGATAAGTTCAAGGCATATTTCAGTCTAGCCTATGATGGTGGCGAATGGTTGCGATTAAGTGATGACAAACCTATCACTGAGCCAGTGCTCAAATGGGCTTACATCTTGGATGGGGATAACGGAAGTTCCCCTCTCACCTATAAGCCATTGAGTAAAGGCCAACCTCCTATTGGCGCAACTTGTTCTATTAAAACGAGCGGTGGTGTCTACGAAGCAGAGTACTATCCTGCCGACGGAGAAGGAGCGGAATGGGTGAAGAGATCTGACCGCACAAAGGTTACTGATGAAGTCTATGAATGGGCAGAATTGGACCCAAGACGTACATTTGTTCGACATTAAAAGAAGTAGTATATGGGACAGATAAAAAACAATGAAGACGTACCTTACGAAAGAGTTGTTCTTCGTGTATTGCAAAACTACTCTCAGATGCAAATCAAGCTTTGCCGCTTACAGAATAAGGTAAGAGAGCAGAGTAATAAACTTGTGTTCTGTAATAACGTTATCAATCAACTCAAAAGAACTATTAAAGAGTTGAATAATGATGACTACAAAAAGGTAGTTGCAGAGCGTGATGAGCTTCTTAGAAAGAACAAAGAACTTTCTCGTAAGTTGAAGATATATGCAGGTATGCATAAGTACATTAATAGTGAGGTATCCAAATTAGAAACTGATAAATAGTATATCAATGAAGAAGATTTTATCTTGGTGTGGCTCTCATACTGAACAGGTGTGTGCATTCTTTTTGTTAGGATGCTGTATTAGTAGTGCGGTGAAGGATGGTTGGTCTGTGGCGATATTGTTCTTGCCGTTTATCGTCATGTGGGTGTATGTTCATCGTTTAAAGAATCAGTGCATTGATTTGGATAAGTGCCTTTCTTCTTTGAGTGACAATTACGATAAGTTGAAAAAGTCAACAAAAAGACTTGAAGGAGTTTTGTGTGGGATCAATGCTGAACTTACTTATAAAGAACTTGTTGTATATTTCTATATGTACAAGTATCTGTTAACACAGAATGATGTTAATTTATGTAAGAAACAGATAAGTACTACTACTTATCTTGAAAGAAGAAACCATTATGAGCACATGATTGAAATATATCTCGAACTCATTAAAAAGCATAATTCAAAAGAGTAAGTATGAAGACATATAACGAGATACACGACTTTACACATCGCAATCCGACATATCTTACCAAGAAGCAGTTGGAAAGAGATAGTAAGATTATTAAACAGATTATTATCGCACATGATGTAGAATGTGATAATAAAAAGATGCTAGACATCTTTTTCAAGAAGTGCCATCTGCTTTCTAATCCTAGATTTTGGGAGGTTATGCGTACCGTATGGTGTGCTGCCGGAAACTATAGTAATGTTGATAAGTTCAAGCAGCTAATGAATAGTACGCGACCTGCAAAATCATGGTTTATGACAGTTGAAGATAAGGTAACTTTCGATTGTCTTACATACCCTATCCTATTGTATCGTGCGTATGATGCCAAGTATAAGGATTATGGTATATCATGGACTAGTAACTATGATTGGGCAATGCAGCATGCCGTAAACAATGGGCTTACTATAAAGCAGCAGGTGTTCAGAAAAGAAGAAATCTTTGCTTATGTTTCTAGACGTGGCGAAGATGAGTTTATAATTTTATAAAATGAGAAGTAAAAAGAATTTTTATTTCGTTGCCTATGCTTACAGGAACAATGACTGCAAAAGATATACGAAAAGTATATGAGGGTGATAAGGAGCGGATTTTCCGCTTCCTTAATCACAAAGAGAACGATTTACGTCGAAGCTTGAAGAAAGGCTTTGCTAAAAAGTGTGCCAAGTGCTATGACTACAAGACAGATAATGCCAATTATAAGTTGTCTATTTGTGTATATAGTAAGCGGAGTATCATTGATGTCTATATGTACATTCTTGAAACAAACGAGTATGTGGTAGTCACTGCAGAAGCCAACGAAAGTAAGACCTCGTGTCTCGTGTTTACACCCCATTACATAAGAAGAATGGGTGAACGTATATACGGAGACCGAGATATGGATATTAACAAGATTCTTACTTACTTCATACTGCATAGTAATACATCTATCAATATCTATCACAACGAACAAAACTATGTGTTCGCGATTAATGGTGGTATTTCTCTAGCCATCTATGACGAGAAGAGAGACCTCATGCTCATGAAGACTTTTGTTAGTGTAGAAATGCTTAAGAGTTCTCAAATAAAAGCATGGAAGCGAGTCTCTAATCTGCTAGAGCAGTTTGATGAGTTCGTTGAAGAAGGTTCTGTTCGGTATGGGTATTCCAGATGGGAAATTCAAGAACAATTCAGTAATGAGATAAGTATGTTGGAACTTGATGAGATAAATGAAATTTATGGTAAACATTTTAAAAATAGAAAAAATGAAAGAACGTTTTAAGCAGATTAAAAAGGTAGTCGATGGTACTATCAACTTTTACTACATCAAAGAGCAGAAAAAGCATTGGTGGAGTAAATGGAAGGTTGTTATGAAGGATGCTGCACCTTTGTTGTTCTACAAGTTGCCGGAAGGAGTTCAGGCAGTTAATGAATCTCCGAGATTCGGAATCAACCTTACGCGCAAGGATGAAGGTGTAAAATTTTGGAGTTACCCTATTAAGCCTTCTCCGTTACCTCCTCCTCCTGCTAGATTTCCTAAAGGAGATTCATCTGTACGTAAAAGCATGGAGGAAATGGTACGAAATGCAGATGAAATCTATGTCGGTATCAAGCAGGATGGCGTATATTATGTCGCTTATGATACAGCTAGTCGAGAAAACCTGCTTGAGTTGATGGATTTAAGAATCGATGATGGCGAAGATGAGTAAGTTCATCTGCAAGAAATTATCTTATACAATGAAAAATGGCAAATGTATGTTTTAGAAAGTCATATATTTTTAGATAGTTTTTGCGATTATGTTTAGGTAAGCCGTTCTGTCTGAGATAGATAGAACGGCTATTTTGTGCTGTTGCTACAATTGTAATTGTACTGCTTTATAACGATTTTAGACCATTTATACCTTATTTATTTTTAATTTTGCAAAAGAGTAACAAAATTAAAAATAAAATGGCACAATTAAAGATTTACAACGAAATTGTCGATGAAGAGACAAAAGTTATGTACAGAGATTGGCTCGGTACAGACGGAGTGTGCTATAAAGACATCACAGACTTCTTGGAAAGCATGGAAGAAGGAGATAATAACATTGATATTCTTCTCCATTGTCCGGGTGGCAATTGCTTGGAAGGTTGGGCTATCTATGACAGATTACGGCAGTCTGGCAAGCAGATTTCCGCTACCATTGAAGGAAACTGCTCGTCTATGGCTACAATCGTCTTGCTTGCTGCGCCAAAAGAAAGACGATTCGCCTACGAGAATGCAAGAATGTGTATTCACAATCCAGCGGTTGAATGGCCTGATGTTTATACAGCGGAGCGTTTGACTGCAGACGAGATTGCCAGAATGAAGGGAAAGCTTACTGCACAAGAGACATCGCTCATCGAAGAGCAGAACAGAATCCTTGATGTCTATGTAGAGCGTACGGGAGCAGACAGAGGTGAGTTGCAAGCCATCATGAACGAAGACAAGTTCATTGACATGGATAAAGCCAAGGAGCTAGGTTTCATTACAGACACCATTGCACCAAATACGGCAAGTAAAAAAACAAATAAATTTCATAAAAAAATGGCACAAGAGAAAATTACAATTGAGAACAAGCTCGTAAAGCGCTTACTCGCTTTGGCAGGTGTTGCCAAGATTGAAGATGTTCAGGTTCCGCTTGATCAGAAAATTACTGCAGCTGACGGAACAGAGTTTACGGTCGAAAGAGAAGATGGCGATCCTCAGGTAGGTGATAAGGCTTATCCTAACGGCACTTACACCCTTGACGATGGTACCGTTATCGTTGTTGAAGACGAAGTTATCAGCTCTATCACCCCGGTAGACAATGGCGATGGTGGTGGTGATAATAACGACAATAATGATAATGCAGGCGACGATGTTGCAGCTTTGCAGGCAAAGGTTGACGAGTTGACTGCTACAAACGAGGCATTGAAGGCTGAGAACGAAAGCCTGAAGAACGAGAATGAGACCTTGAAGGCAGATAATGAGTCGCTGAAGGCTGAAAAGGAAGACCTCACAAAGTCACAGAAGACAGATGAGGAAACCGCAATCCTTGACGTTGTTGCAAAGGCAGGCGGTAAGGCTTGGCTTGACACCATTTGTCAGATGCAGTCAACCTATCATGCCGGCAACCGTCAGTTTGTTGCTCATGGTGAGGGCGGTGACAACAAGGGCTTGTCTAAAACACAGCAGCTTCTTGCAAAGAAGAAAGCCGAGCAGGAAGCAAAGCGTAACGCTAAGAAGTAATCATTGTTGAATTTTAAAATGTTAGAAGAATTATGGCACAATTAATTGATTTCAGTGCATTTACCGTTGATAATGGTGCGATTCGTGACCTCAACGAGTTGCTTTTCACATCATCTTTCGACGACCCAGACCTTGAGCAGATTCTCACTGTCGTAAAAGGTGTAGAGAATGGCAAGAAGTTGGGTTATATCGATTCTATCGATGATGTAGGTGAATCCGGCTCAGGCTGTGACCCAACATACAGCAAAGTAAACATTAAGGGATTCGAGAAGACTTGGGAACTCGGCGACTGGCGTATTCCTAAGCACTTCTGCTACAAAGACCTTACCGAGACTCTTGCCAAGTACGGCATGAAGCCAGGTACCGAGCGTGGTGACTTGCAGGACACTCCATATTGGGATAAGTTCCTCATTCCTCTTTTGCAGAAAGCTATCAACCAGATGTTTTGGCGTTTGGCATGGTTTAGCGATAAGGACGCAAAGAATGTGGCAGAATCTGATGGTGGTATCATTACAAGTGGTGTAGACATAAAGTTGTTCAATACATGTGATGGCCTTTGGAAGCGTCTTGAAGCTATCATCGCATCCAACGCTAATCAGAAGACAGAGATTGCAGCTAATGTAAAAACTACATACACAGAGCAGAAGGCAGCTATCCGTGAGAAAGGTGTAGCAATCAGTATCATTGATAACCTTCTGGTAGATGCCGATGGTCGTATCTTTGATGATGACCACGCAATCTTTATGACGAACTCACTTTTCAAGGCTCTCCGTTCCGATATCTACGAGCGCACAAAGTATCAGCTTGACACTAAGACTCTGATGAATGGTATTCAGGTATCTGAGTATGATGGTCAGAAAGTGTTCGTACTTGATATTTGGGACAGAATGATTAAGAAGTACGAGGATGATGGTAAGAAGTACAATCTGCCTCATCGTGCTCTTCTTGCTAATCCGAAGAACCTTTTCGCCGGCACTTCCGATAATGGTATGTTTGCGACATTGGACGTAGGTTTCAATCATGAGAGCCGCAAGAACTTCATCTTCTCTTCAGGTGATTTCGGTACACTCATCGGTGAGGATGAACTCGTACAGGTAGCACTTTAAAGGAAGGAGGTTGCTATGGATGCTTGTGATTACAAATTAGCACAGAATATTGGCGCTTCATGCGACAATCCACAAGTGCAGGGTTTGAAGAACAAAGGCTATCTCATGAACTACGATGATATTGACTTTGATTCCATCCAACGAGACGAGACAAACAGCCTTATCATCACAGCGCTTACCATGTTGAAAGGAACTAAGGCTTACTCGGCATACGTACCGGGTAAGACTCCTTTCACGGGTACGAAGTCTGAGTTAGCTACGGGTACTTATTCCAATAAGTTCAACAAGACCGCTTCCATCGTGATATTGGATTCGGGTCCTGACGTTGCCAAGAACATTATCAACAACCTCGCCAACGGAAAGTTTGTCTTCATTATGGAGAACAAATACCAGGGTGACGACAAAAAGAACACTTTTGAGATTTATGGTTTGGAGCAGGGTTTGACCGCTTCCGAAATCACAAATGAAAAGTATTCCGAGGACACCGATGGCGGTTGGGCAGTTACTCTCGTTGAAGAGAATGCACCTTCAAGTGGCATCTTCCTCTTTAAAGATAGTATAAAGGCAACGAGAACTTTATTGGAATCATTGTTGACAGGAACAACGACTGGCGATGTATAAAAATAAAGCTTATGTTGGAATACTCTAAGACGATGACGCTTCTTGACGAAATGAAACCTCATTACGATGATGGATTTACATCTTCTGAGAGGAGCGTCATCGAAAACTTATATAATAAGGTATGCGGAAAGCCTATCCGTAGGAGTGGCTGTTCTGATTGTTACAGAGACGCATACATAGAATTAGTATCAACTCTAAAAAAAATAGGAAAAATGCCTACAATACCAAATTACGTTTTGAAAGCCGGAGCTTTACTCCATGAGTTTGGATCTGCTGATTTCTACACATTGAATAATTGCCCGGATGAATTTGCAGAGAAGTGGCTTGCTACACATCCAGCAGATATTGTACTTTTCGAGCGGACTCCATCAGACTGGGAGGAGAGAGTAAAGCTGAAGAAAGTTGAGCTTGGCCTTATTCCTTCTGATGAGCCGGTAGACCTCAGTGAAGCACAGAGAATTGTCGATGAAGCTACAAAAGTAACTTTAGACCATTCGGGTAGTGAGTCCGGAGCAGGAGAAGGAAACCCATTAGATAATCCGGAAGTTGAGAAGCAAAGCCCACGTAGGGGTCGCCCATCATCAAGTAAGTAATTACACTAAGTCCATCACATAATGAATATCAATAACGTTAAAAGACCGCAGCCGAGATACATTGACTCATATTGGAGTAACTTAAACATACAGGCCTATGGAAAAGATAACCTCTATCCACAGCGTTTGTATAATCTGATAAGGAACTCCAGTGTGGGAGGAGCGTGTCTGGACCGTTATGAAACATTCATAGAAGGCGATGGACTTAGAAATACAGAATTTTCCGAGTTTATTTGCAACAGAAGAGGCGATACAATTGACGATCTTTACCGACTTATTGCGCAAGATATGGCTCTGTATCATGGGTTTGCACTTCACGTAAACTATAATATGATGTGTGAAATCGTAGAGGTGAGCCATATACCTTTCCAGCAGTGTAGACTTGAAGAAGAGACGGCAGACGGTAAAGTCGTTTATATCAATGTGCATCCAGATTGGGAAGGTAAGAAGACAAGAAAAGGTGTGGCTATAAAAGTTGACAAAAAGAACGTCAAAAAGATATATTGCTTCAACCCACGCAAAGAAGTAGTCTTATCGCAAATTGTCAAATCGGGAGGAATCGAGAGATACCGAGGGCAAATTCTGTGGTTTTCCATGGATGGTAAGTTCGTTTATCCAGTTCCTATATATGATAAGGTTGTAACAAACCTTTCTATTGATGAAGGATTGGATAACGTGAAATACAGAAACGTAAGAAACAACTTTCTTGTTGCAGGAATGGTTGTTCACAAGAAGGGACAAAGTGTAGGTGTTGACCCTGAAACGGGTCAGGAAATCAAGAACAGCGATAACGAAAATGCTGTCAGCGACAGTCTACGAATTTTCCAAGGTGATGAGAATGCATGTGCCTTGATGGATGTTACCGTTGAGAATGACGAAGACGTACCAAAGTTTGTTTCTTTGGAAGGTAATAATTTCGATAAGAAATATGAATCTACAGAAGGAAGCTCTTTGAAGAAGATTTATATTGCCTTTGCTCAAGAACCATGGTACAGAATACTTGAAGGCTCTCTAGGATTTACCGGAGATATTCTTACCGACGCTTACTCATACTACAATTCATATGTTAGTAAAGAACGTAGAGCGATAAGCCGAGAATTGAAGCGTATCTTCGATAATTGGTATTTTAAAGCAAATCCTAGTGATGATTACGAAATACAACCATTAAGTTTTATAAACGCAAACAATAGCAATAAATGACTCATATTCTAACAGAAGAACAGCTAAGAAAGTTGGGACGTCCCATAGGAAAGAAGGTTGATATCACGAAACTGGAGGCATTCATTACGGAAGCGGAACAGCTTCATGTCAAACCGATTATTGGTGATGCTCTCTTCCTTCGAATACTAGCAGAGTTGGAGAAAGAAAATATTGAAGACAAGAATATCCTACTTTTGCTTGATGGTGGTAATTATAACAGCAAAGACTACGGAAAGAGTGATAACGATGATATTCATTGCTTTATGGGTCTTCGTGAATCCCTCTCCTATTATGTCTATGCTAAATATGTAATGAGTGGTGATATTGAAAGTACAAGATTCGGAATTGGAGTAAAGGAGAATGAATATTCTAGCCACGTATCAGACAAATCCAGATCTACACTTTATAATGGTATCATTGAAATCGCTAAAGGTTACTTGGATGAATGTCTTTTGTTCTGCAAGATAAGCGGTCTCATAAAAAGTAAAGGCAATAGTAGAATAAATATTGGAGGTTGCACAATTAAAAAGATAGGTTAACATGGCAGATTACAACGACATATTGCGAAGAGCCATTCAAGTTAGGGATGCCGTGTTGGAAGGTTCTAACACGGCATCTTTAGTAGGTGGTGTAATGGTTGATTCTTTATATCTTACCAAAGGACTTGTGTCTGACATAAACAACATCATTGAAACCTTAAAGACACTAGGACCATCAAGCGGAGGTTCTAGTGGCGGTTCCATTAATGAAGAGCAGTTATTGGCGTACCTTATTCATCACGGATATGCAAAGAAAACAGATATTCCAAACTCTTGGTGGGGGCAGAAGAAAAACAGTAAGAACATAGTTGTCGGAAGCTTGTCTGATGTTGTTTCTATTCTTTTTCAAGGAGAGAACATTGCTATAGATGGTGTGGCTAATGAAAATACACCAACCAACAACAACACAAAGATTGTTACCCCCAAATACGTCAATAATAGCTTCCTATCAAAACGTGATGATGATACAGCAGAAGGTACGATCACCTTCGAGAAGATACAGAAGTTCTTGCAAGGGTTGATAGCAGAAGACTTATCTCAATTTAAGAAGGGCGCAACCTTCGGAGAGTTCATTCAGGGAATGCTCTTCGGCACGGGCGGAAGGATTGACGAGCTGGGTAATGCGGAGTTCGAAAGCATCACATCCCGAAGTTCCATTATTGCAAAGGAACTCATCGTGAACCGACAGACGGCTATGGAGAGCAATTTCGTCTTCACCGAGAGTGGAATGGTTGAGACTGTTACAGAGATTCCTGCTGCAACGGAAGGCGGAAATGTAACTTACGACTTGAAGCTTCAGAAGCGGTGGAATAACGACTTCACGGCATTCAAGGAGAATGATGTGATATTGGCTTCCATCAATACATTGACGGAAAACGGCAAGTATTATGATATGTGGCTGCGAGTGTTATCGGTCAATACGGTAACGAATACCATCACGGTTGTATGCTACCCCGACAACGAATGTCCTAGCAAGAAGAATTATCCACCTTGTGAGTTGGCTAGGCTGATACGCTGGGGAAATGCGGTGGATGAGGACAGACAGAGCTGCTGGTATATATCTTCCTCCGAGGGCTTACTCGTATGGCTCGACCACGTAACCAAGCCTATCATCGACAAGACGAACTATTCCCTTGCGATGGGCAAGCTGCCAGATGCGCTGTCGTTCCTCTTCCAAGACTTCCCTACTGCCAATAAGCGTGATGGAGCGTTCTACGCTAAGTGGATGATGGCTGCATCATTCCAACAGATAGATTATCAAGGAAATCCAATCTACACGACAAGAGACAGAGGTGTTTGGAGCTTGGCTGTGGCGCAAGGCGATAACCCTTACCGCAATGGCGACCGAACGATTGATACCGTCTATTATCTCGGATGCAAGTGGCAGTGCCTCGAAGACAAGACAACAAAGCCGCCGACATACTCATCTACCGCTTGGGCATTCGTGGAAGGCAACCCTTATTTCACCCTCGAAATGCTATCATCAAAGCTGTGGAACTTCCGTCTTAACGACTTGATGGCAACGAATGCTGATGGCTCTTGGAAGGTATTCACTACGTTATCTGTTGTCGGAAGGCTCTATAATCAGGACGTTACTGGCTCGATGACCAATGTTGTATGGACTAGGGACAGCGGAGACCCAACGGCAGACAACAAATGGGCACTCTCTCACGCCAACTGCGGATTGTCGGTTGATTTGACGTACGAAGACCTCGGTGGTTCTGTATTCAAGGTAGGAACGGTAGTATTCCGCTGCGAAGCGCAAATCAAGGATGGTGAAACGATGTATTCCGAGGATGTGAGTGTTAGTTTCTGAATAATGTTGAACTTTAAAATAAATAGAATATGGCTAAAGAATTAGCGGTTAGCGTTGACAAGATGATGGAGATACAGCCTACGGCTTATTCTCAGTCAGTTAGCATAGAGATAGTTGGAAATATCATCAACAGACAGCAGTATGATGGTATCGAAGGCTCATTCTCTCCAGACTTCTCTATTCGCCCTTGTACGATGTTTCCAGCCTGCTACCTTATCGACCCAGATAATCCAGGGGAGACGATGACCTGTAACAGCCGTCTTGATTCATTCAAGTGGTCTGAGGTAACATCAAGCGGAATTGTTGTCGTTGCCACAAGTGAGAATGCAAGTGTGAAGGCTGGATATGAAGCCGTGAGGGAAGGAACGAATAAGGGAACTCTCTATATCAAGCAGAACTCCGTTCTAGGCAAGCCTCGGACAATGCGATTTGAAGGAAACTGGACAGACCCCGTCTGCAGATATAAGTACACGTTCGTGGCTAACAAGACTCTTTATCTCGAAGACTGTACGAATGCTCGGGCTGAGATTATGCTCGACAGCCCACCTACTGTGCTGTGGAATCCTATCAAGCACGCTGCATCTAAAACCCTTACCGCCAAGATTATGGTGGGAGCTAAGGATAAGACGGCGGACAGCAAGACGAAGATATGGTGGTATCGTATCTTGGATAACGGAACTAAGCAGCTTATTAATTCTGTTGATGATGCCGAGAATTACGAGATTACCGCGATGACAAAGGGTGCGAACGGTCAGATTTCCTCTATCACTATAGATTGTGATATGATAGGCGAAGGTATCGGCTATGAGTTAAGGGCTTGCTACATCTACAGCGGCAGCGTTCCTTCTTCCCCTAGGGAAGCTGATGCAAGGAAGGTTACGTACATCAACAGAACCATTCCACCGCTCACCGCCCAGTTTATCGGTGATGGATTCGGTCTCAACGAAGATACAACATCCGTTGTCTGCCAAGCAGTAGTCAGTGACAATAACGGAGTTATCGAGCCAACGGTATGGGAGAAAGTACTGAGAGCTAAATGGCAGAAGGTTACTTACGGCAAGAGTACGAACAATGGCGTTACTACAATGACGGAGAGTGTGGAGGTGTTAGGTTATGGCGAAACGTTCCAATGTCCTTTCGAAGCGAAGAAAAGTATTCGTCTCACCATCGAAGACAGAGGAGCTTACGAGCTTATTGTAGATGAGAACGGAAATGCCCTTGTAGATGAGAACGGAAACTACATCATATCAAGGGAAATTGATGAGAATAACGGATAATGTTGTCTAATTTAAAAAAATAAAGAATTATGAAATACTACGTTAAGGTTACGAAGCAGGTTGCTGAGAAAATTATCAGAAGCGGAGTTCCGCTGACAATGACAAGTGACGGAAACTGCCTGCTCTACCAGAGTGAGCTGAATGGCGTTGATGGCGTGAACCTCAATGAGAGAGCAGCCAATGTTGGCGGTTCACTGGTAGCAGAGAGTGATGCCCTTGCGGAAATCAAGGGAACTACCGATACTCCTGCCTACTGCTACACTCCAGTCGAGTTTGGCGGCGAGGGCGATACAAGAAACAATGACTATATCGGTTCGGGTGGCGGTGATAACCCGTCTTCCGAGAATACAGACACTAAAGAAGAAAGCGAGGTAAGCGATGAGTAAAGCTACGGTAACTGGACAGATTGTTGTCACATCTAATGGTACTACGTTGCACCCAATCCTGCAATGTAATACTGGTGATATATATCAGAATTATGATGGCAACCCATCGTCACCATCCAACGTTGTGCCTAATTTCGAAGCGAGCGGTGCGACCAAGCCGAAGTTGGTAATGCAGGCATATTCAGCAGAACAGGGTGCTGGTAACTCATTCGACCTTTCTAAAGGCACTCCTACTTGGATAGTGGCTGGTGTAACGCTGACTTTCAATGCTTCCCACGTCTCAACTAATACAATCGGTGGCACGTCTGGACATTTCACAGAAGGCTCTGATGCAAGCGGAAATCCAACGCTCACGGTCAATAAGAACCTTATTAATATTAATGGTGGCGATTCGTTCAACATCATCTGTAAGGTCAGTGTATCAATGTCAAACACGAGCGTTACGCTACAAGCTATGTATCCAGTTTACATAGCCGAGGGTGTGACTGATTCTAAGCGAGTGAACATTATCGCCACGTCAGACAAGAATCTCTTCACTATTACGGAGAAGGGCGGAACTTGCACTGTTAAGGCACAGGTAACGGATGGTAATATGGTTACATCTACTGGCTACACGTTCAAGTGGTATCTGCCAGATGCTAACGGCGGATGGGTGCTCAAGCAGAATAGCACTTCCGCTACATTCACCATCAACGAGACGGATGTGGATTCTTCCATCATCGTTAAGTGCGAGGCATACAAAGGTAATGACTTCTACGCTTCCGATACACAGACTATCAATGACGTGTCAGATGAGTATATCCTCTATCCGAACCCTACGGACGGCAACGACAACCCTGTAGCCGAGAACTTCATTCAAAACTCAGGCGGCAAGATTGTTTATAAGCCGTATATGCGCAAGAGAGGTTCAACTGCAAACGAGACTGGAGTAACTTTCTCTATGTCACTCTATTCAAATGCAGGTGTGCCTATCAATTCCGCAATCACCAAATCGGGAAATACGTTCACGATTACCGAAGCTGGTATCAGAGAATATAAGGGTGCGGTTTATTCTATAACAGGAACTAAATAGTATAGCCTATGGTAAAGATTTTAGCAGTAGTAACTGGTTCAATCTCATTATCTCAGAAAGGAGAAAAGGGCGAAAGCGGTGATACTCCATACGTTACCAAAACGGTTGTCGATTATGCTATTACATCAAGTGTAAGCGAAGCCAAGAAGTGGTCTTCGACCGCACCCGATGCGAGTGCGGCAGCCAACAAGGGCAAGTTCCTTTGGACGAGGACTACTTATACTTGGAGCAATAACAAGACTACGGAGAATATCACCTATACGTACATCGGAAAGGATGGCAAGGATGGAACTTCTGTAACCATCAAGGGGTCAAAAGGTAGTACGTCCGAGCTGCCTACATCGGGCAACACCTTGGGTGACGGATATATCATTAGCGGCTATCTGTGGGTGTACACTGGTACATCTAAGACTGACTCTACTCACGCTAGAGGTTTTGAGAATGTAGGAAAGATTCAAGGTGACCCAGGAACACCAGCAGTGCAGTATTATACTCACATTGCTTGGATGGATGATTCCAAGGGCACTGGGTTTACAGTGAGTGCTAATGGTAAAGAACATGCTTATGTAGGCGTGCTAGTAGATAAAACACCAACCGATTCCGAGGATTGGACAAAGTATGATTGGTCTTACGTCAAGGGTGCAACTGGTGCAACTGGCAACGGTATCAAGAGTACCGAGGTGACCTATCAGATTGGCAGTAGCGGCACTACTCCACCTAAAGGTACTTGGAGTACGAGCGTTCCGAATATCACAGATGCAAATCCTTACTTATGGACACGCACCATCTTTAAGTACACAAACGGCGGCAGTAGTGAACCTTCTTACTCCGTAGCAACGAGAGGAACAAAAGGTGCTCTGATGCGTGAGCATGACGGATTTGAATCGGGAAGTTACAAATATCTGTCTGGTTCGGGTGCAGAAGCATACGTTGATGTTGTATGTGTTAACAGGAAGTGGTATCAGTGTACGAAAACTTATACGTCATCCTCGCCTAGCGTGACTGACGGACATTGGTCACTGATGAACAATTACACGTCAATAGCCACGCAGTTGCTCCTCGCCGAGAACGCAACCATCAATATGCTCGGAAGTAATCAGATTAATCTGTATAATCCGACAGGTGGTGCGATGTATGGTTCGTTTAGAGTTGTTGATGATGATAATGACTGGAGTCTTTGGCTTGGTGGTAAGGATGGAAAATCAGCTTCTTTCGCCGTAACACGTGGAGGCGCAATAAAAGCAACGGCTGGAACTATCGGCTCTTTCACCATCAGAGAGCTAGAAGGTGGATATTATGATTTTTACGCTACCTACAAAGGAATTGTGGGCTTCAGCGCACCATCAAGCATCTCCTTGAATTCGCAAGGCATTTCTGTATCTACGGGTGTTCCTGGTAATGGGGCGCAATTCTTCTTTGGTAATAATGAAGATACAGATAATGTTGCGACTTGGGCTGGCGGAGCATTGAAGGTAATGTTAAACACCCCATACGGAGCAGATTCAGACCAAACGGCGGCATACATATCGGCTGTTGGTAAGTCGAGCCATGATGCAATAGCTATCGAATTGCGTGCAGAAGGCGGAGCGAATAATCACGCAATCGCCATACGTGATGGAGATGTGGTAGGTCTTAGACCATCTTTCGTGAGGATTACATCAAACTACACTCTTACTGAGTATAATCACACGGTGGCGTGCGACAATACATCAGCAATAACGCTAACGCTGCCATCCTCCCCAAAACTTGGTCAATGCTACACGGTCATTCAGCAAGGAGGTAGGGTGACACTTTCAACGAATAAAAGTATCTATGATTCTCGTAATTTCAAAACAGCAACAACCTGGTATTCGGATACAAGAGGACAAGTAAGTTGGTTATGGTATAACGGTGATCAGTGGATTGTATGTTATGTAACAAGTTAAAATTAATTAGATATGAAGATAGAATTAGAACACTTGGAAGTATTTATGACACTCGACAAGAATCAGTGTCAGGTTGTTAACGCTCGCAAGCAGATTGCGAACATCATCTATTCGCAGGGTGCAGGTCTTGGATTGGCAGGACAGGCTCTTGCCGTTAAAATGTGGAACGGAAACGATGATACTGAGTACACTGATGACGAGGTAAAAATCATCAAGGAACTCGTTGAGCGAACTACCGCTCCCTGCTTCATTGATGCAGTGAACACCGCTATCGGTAATGCGGTATCAGCAGACAACAAATAGTAGTAACATTTTAAAAGACATAATATTATGGCTATAAAAACAAGAAAAATCAGCGATTGGCTGTCTGCTAACGGGCAAGCCATCACCAATGCTTCAGCGGCTAGCATGAAGGCTTATATGGAGCGGAATCTCCATTCCTTGCAGGATGGTGTGTACATCGGCAAGATTCAGAACGATGCGGATAGTAATGTTTACATGCGATTCGAAGGGTGGCAGACTACTAGCATCGGTATTAGCAAGGCAGATGCGGATGCTGTTGTTGTTCAGCACGGCAGCACACGTATTGGTATTGCCTTAACAGAACCTAGTATCCCAATGAGATGGGGAAGCGTGCAGGATGATAATTCTATCGGATATCAGAAATCAAACGATTGGAGTCTCCTCGATGGCAAAACTAGAACAGCCGCTATTATGGCGAGCAGTTACTATAAGAATGATTCCCCTTCGAAATACGCAGTAGCTTATTGCTATAACTACTCGAAATCGCACACTGGTGACCCAGGAGGAGACATTAGTATTCCTGCCAAGTCTTGGTATCTCCCTGCAACTGGAGAACTCGAAATTATCAGGTCTCATTTCGAGACCATCAATCTTGCCTTGCAGCGTATCAAGGACGCAGGTAAACAGAATGCTGATTTGCTCACACCTTCTGATTACTGGTCGTGCGTTGAGGTTGTTGGTAGCTTTGCGTGGTTTCTGGATTTATCGAACGGCAGTCGTGGCTACAACGGTAAGCTTAACAATTCGCATCGAGTTCGTCCTGTTACAGCATTTTAATCATTTTATCTCTTCATCTCTTTACCTCTTTCCGACCGCAGGTCGGGCAAGCACGGTTGGGAGGTGGGGAGATTATTATGGAGACGTAAGAAGCACCATAACGCTTACTTGGCATTATGGTGCTTTTTATTGTTAACACATACTTAACTTGCTTAGATGAGCACCTTCCAGTGAGTACATCTCTATTCCCAGCGGGAGCCCATGAATCTTATTACCGATATACTGACAGTCACCTATAGATACCATTTTCTCAAAATCCGCCTTTGGCATAAATATAACACGAAGGATTCTGTCCATTCCAGAATACTCTTTGACATAGTAGAATGCGACCGCTATTACATCTCCGCTTTCTATCTGCTCATATAGTTCGTAGGCGGCTGTATCTTCTTTTGGTTTGCATACGTATTTTGTATCAGTAACCACAACGGAAACGTCACCTTTTGTACCGATAGTATCTACGCAGACACCTCTATAAGTATCAAATCTTTTAATATTCATAATCTTAATGTTTTAATTTCTGCCGCAAAGATACAAAATTAATCTGAAAGCACAATGCTTCCGTTACCGAAAAAAATGAGAAAGAGGTAACTAGAAAGTAGCAATAAACTTACGGATTGTTACTTTTTATAAAATTTAACTATAAAATATTGCGCAAAATGAACGGAATTGTGCAAAAAGCTGTAATTTTGCGCCAAATTCTTTCTTTTAAGAACTATAATTGCATCAACAACTAACAAAAAAGGAGGTTATATGACACTAGAACAAGAAACCGAAGTCCAACGGTTGATAAAGGACATTGATGTGACGGAGCTGATGGATATGCTTAAGAAGCATGGTAATCGGTATAGCAGGAGAATATTAAAGTTCTTCCGCTGGTTCTGCAAGTATGTGCCTATCATTATTATGTTCTTCCACGCATACGGCATTTGGGAGTTCTCTCAGCATCCCCGTGAGATGTTTATCCCCTATAATGAAAATATGCCTTGCTATATCTTTATTTATTTCATGGTTTACGTCCTGCCGATGGTGACGATACTGGCAAGTAGATTTTTCTTCTTGTGCCAGTGGTATCGCATTCCATTTATGTACTTCTTAGGCATCAATGCGGCTCATATTGTAGAGTTGAGTTGGTACACAACTAATGATATGGTGGATTCCTGCTTTACAGTCATGGTCGTGACAGCTATATTCTATTTGTATAGCTTTGCTAAAATGTTTGTTAATGAAACGAAACTAGGACGTAAAATTTGTGCATAAGATATGGGAAAGATATTGAATTATAAGATACTCGGCACGGCTTTGAAGTCGCTGAGCGATGCATGCTTTAAGGCTGCAGAACAGCAGAAGAATGGGGAGAAGGTTACGGCTTGTGGAATGACCGATGATGATCTGGACAATCTTTGTGAGCAGATTCCGTTCATGCTGAACCCTTATATGACTGCCGGGCAGGTGAAGAAAGAGGCACATATCAGCGAATCTACGCTAAGAAGGGCTATTGCTGATGGTGAGCTGGAGAGTGTGGGGAACGCTGGGGACCATTCTCATTTCTTCAAGAAATGGGACGTAAGAGAGTTTATCAAGAAAAGATTGAAAAGAAACAAAAACTAAGCCCTATCGCAACACGGATAAGCGACATGATATGCAAGAAATATATTTTATGATTGCTATGACCGTAATCTTTACGGTGTTTATCACTGGTGCGTTCATCCATCTTATCTGCTCTAAGATGTATAAGAAGATGCCAAGATGGACGTTTGTAGGGATAGCCGTTTTCACCATAGTTATATGGATTGGGGATATTATGGCTTTTTCATCATTTCTGATGAATTAAATGGCAGGCAAGAGAGGGGCGAGAGATTGCTTCTCTCTTTTTTATGATCTAAAACACACAATTTTTGCCTTAAATTATACGCAATATTCTTGCGAAAATATACATACGATGGTTTTGATATGGGTTTATGTCATGTTAAAGCACTGATATTCAGAGAATAAAAGTTTTTGTGACATAGTTATTAAAGAGCTTGCCAATTCCTTGTATCTTTGCATGCGTAATCGGTTACAATAGTGTTAGTTAATTTTAAGAATAACTTAAAAAGGAATGTATTATGGATATGACAGATGCAAAAGTAGTAGAGAAGAAAATCTACGAAGAAGGCAAGAAGACTGAATACGCTTCCAAGGGTGTTGCCGGTACCGCACTCGGTTTGGGCATAGCCGGAACAGCGTTAGGTGTACTTCCATGGTTGACAGGAAACCGAAGTACAGGTATCTTTGGTTCTCTTGGCGGTAATATACCGGAAAATGTAAACATCAATGCCAATGGTACATCGGGTAGTAATTCCAATTCACCAACTGCTCTGCAGGTAATGGAGAAGGAATGTGCTGATGAAGTAAAGTTGCTTACTGATATGTTCACCTTAAAGTTGAATACTCAGCAGCAGATGTATGACCATCGCAATACTGATGTTAACGAGAAGTTTAGATTGTGGAAGGGCTATGTAGATGGAATTAACGCTGAGAACCGCAGAAGTATGCAGGCAGAGTTTGACCTTTACAAGTCGCAGACCGAAAGCGATGGCCGCTTGAAAGATGCTATGGTTGAACAAGGTTTCAGCCTCTACAAGAATCAGCGTGATGGTTTTGATGCTCTCAATGAGAAGTATGCAGCCAAGTTTGCTGAGCTTGACAAGAAGGTAGCCGTTATGGAAGCAATACGACCATATCAGGATAAGCTCTTGATGTGTGACATTGACAACCATTACGAGCGTGCTATCAACTACACGGACCGCAAGACATGCCGTTGCATTTACGGAGTTGTGGGTCTTCCTAGCACACCGACGGTTACCGTATTGGAGGGTGCAAACCCTTTCGGTTGCAACTGCCAACGAGCAGCAACAGCCCCAGCAGCCGGAGCGTAGTCAAGCAGAAAACTGCAACTAAAGTAAAGAAGAAAAAATAGGGTTGGTGAATGGGCAATATCCTTATGGTGAGCCCTCACCTCCCTACTCTATATTCACCAACTTAAAAGATATTTGATTATGGATTTTACACAAGACCCAATCCTAGGTAGCGGCATGAGTACTAGTCCTAGCTCTATAGACCAGATAGCTGCATATAACGAAGAGTATGCCAAAAAGATTGCGGAAATGCAACGTAGAAACTTTACTTTGCAGCCGCAGCAATCTAAGACACCTACATGGGATGAGATAGACAAAATCATGGATGGGCTGACCGACTCTCAGAAAAGCTATCTTAACGAGAATCAAGAATTTATAGAAAGCTACAATGAGGTCGCAAACATCTTGCAGCGTGAGTATCTACGTGTCATGCGTCCATTGGTTGAACAGACAAAGGATGGCAAAGATGCACTTGACAAGCACCTCACCTTGATTAAGAGATTGAAGAAGAGTGCTCTGCAAGCAGACGAAAGCGAAAGGGCTTTGATGAATGAGTACATAACAAAGTATAGTGATAAGACATGGCAGGAGTTTATGGAAATCGTCAAGCAAAGACAGAAAGGAGGAGCTAAATGAATATACCTACACTCAAAGATAAAATCCTCGACAGCCTCGATCTATGGCTGGAAGAGCGTATTGATGATATGATAAAGGACAACACATCATTAGCTATACCATCCGTGTATCTCAAACGTGGTTGTCATAACATAATCAATAAATATGAAGGTAAAATCAGTGAAGGAATTGACAACGCAGCCTTATTCTTCACTGACGAAAACGGAAACATTGATGCTAAAACCGTCTTTGAAGATATAATGAAGATTTTTTCTTCAATGGAGGAAACCTCATTTGACCTTGGAATTATCAAAGGCATAGTCGGCAAAGGAAAAGTTTCACTAACATTGCCGGATAATATTCTAACGAATATAGTATTTGGAAGCAACAAGGCTATCACTTTAAACGAGAACGATTTCTTGGAGCTGAAAGAACTGCTTCTTGAAGAACAATAGTATGAACTTTTATAATTGGTTTAAATATGGAACAGAAAGAAATGATGAATGTTTTTAATGGTCTGTATAATACGATGGCAACTTCAAACGAGCCTCGTTACATGCACACGTTCGGTGACGTTATGAAGTGCATGATGAAAGACATGATTTGTTTGAAGCCTGATTTGGCACAAGAATACATCGACAAACTTGGTGCCATTGAATGGAATAACTACCTCACAAAGAAGGAGGCTATGGCTATCGTTGGAAATATGTGTCCAAAAGGAGGTTGGGATGCTCTAGAATGGGAGAAAAGTATGGAAAGTATGGACTTGCGAAAGGAAGATAAGCCTTACTACAATAAGTGGGCTTTGTTCGTCACCATGAACATGATCTATTCTGACAGCGCAAAGTCTGTGGCTGTGATAGCCGGTAAGACTTTTGAAGATATGCCAAAAGACGAGTTGTTCAGCGACATTCACATGTTAGCTCTAGACAAACTGGAAGATAAAGATGGTGTGTTCGATATAAGGGGGTATTTTAATGTATAATCAGATTCAAAAAACACATTTTTAATTAAAAGAGCAAATTGTTTTCGGGGTAAAAAGAAGGTTCTTTTAGGAGGATGGGAGTCGTTCCATCCTCTTTTTCTACAAACGTGATTGTAGTGGTTTTTACGGAGATTTTTATCAAAAGCGAAAAGTTATACGTATATTTGTAGTACGAAATTTCAATTTAGGTATTAATCGTTTATAATTTGAAGAATTTAAATGTGAAAAGCTATCCGTATTGTCTGTGAAGATAGTACGGATTTTTTACAAAAAACTTTCGTTTTTGATAAAAATAATCGCTAAAAAACTTGCACGTTTGATAAATTTGTTGTATCTTTGTAATGTAAATAATAAACATAGTATTCACTTTAAAAAATCGGAATTATGGACAAACAAACAGAAATCAAAGCATTACAATCTCTAAAATGTGACACCTATTTTGCGGCATTCTTTGGAGAGGACATCAATCAGATGTGTCAGAACATCAGTAATGATTTTCCAATCGAATTAGGTTGTTCTTTCAATACCAAAGTGGTAGCTTTGGATAAGAAGATTAAGGAGATGGAAGCCGCTCACAAGGCAGAAATTGAGAAGCTGAATGCTGAACACAAGGCAGAGATGGAAAAGTTCGGAAAAGACTTGATTATCAACAACGAAGGTTATGTTGATGACATCTATGAAACCTTATACAACCAGTTCGGACAGGAGTTTATCATCAACACCAAGTTCGCCGCAAAGCAGGAGTTATCAAATGATGAAATCGCTTATATGATTTCTATAATGAACAAAAAGTAGAACTATGGATATGTTAGACAGAACAAACATTCACTTCAAGAAAGCTGTTAAAGCTGTATTGGAAAAGGCAAGAAGAGGACATATAGTGTTAGATATCAATACAGATTACTTAGACATCGCTTTATTTAAAGACGACGAAATCTTTTATCATGACATGATTTGTGATTTTCACGCCAAAGGGAAAATCCTTCAGAAGTTAGATGACTTCAATAAAATGTATTACGCATTTGTACAACTTCAGAAGAAAGGAGGTCGCCATGAGTAAAGAGTATATTGGAACAGATTGCTATAATCGCAAGATGGAGCTTTACCACATCGGCAATGAAGTTTATTGTGACCATATCAAAAACGGAGTTGTCGTTAGATCAAAGAGCATCACTGTAGATAACCGCATTCTCGGATTATTCGGCCGTTCTCATATGAGCGGAGCATATATCTACGATGAGATAGCAAGAATATATGGCAAGAAATTGTAAACAACTACATATAAAAAGGAAGAGCAATGAATACGATAAAGACGTTTATTCCATCAGAGTCAGTTGACTCATTCAAGAAGTTTGCTGATAAGACACGTAAGAATGTAAAGGACTTCGCTTACTCCTTAGGTAACCCTTATGAGAAGTTGTTTTATCATCCTGTTATCGAAGAAGACGGAACTGCAGGACACAGAATCAAGACTTTCCATGAGGTATGCGACCTCACGATCGACATACCAGAGCAGAGCGGTTGGAGACTCCTTGCTACATATAAGGATGATGCTTTTACTCCTGCCGACCCAACCAAGGAGCTTATCTTCAAGAACCCAGCGCACGGAGCGGACTATGGTAAATGTGATTTTTGCGGTCATTGGTGCAAGAATGCCTATGTCGTTGAAAATGTGAAGACGGGCGAGGAATTACAAGTAGGTTGCGAATGTATCAAGAAGTTTGGTATTAATGATATGTACTACATATCCGATTTCACCAAAAAGCTCTATGAACTCTACGACTACAGAATCAGTTATGCTACAGATGATGAGTTTGGTGACATCGAGGAATGGGGCGGCAGAAAGGATTCAAGCTATAAGAATGCTATCCTTAAAACGAACCTCATCATGGCAGCCAAGGCTCAATACGATATTTGCCCAGTCTATAAAAAGGGAACTAAGGTTGAACACGTCCGTTACCGCTCGGCAACTTTGGAGGGTATCGACACCATCTTGAATAGCGGTAAGTTAAAGGTGGATGAAGCTTACGTGAAGGCGGTTTGCGAGTTCGGTGCAAAGATTCAACCTAAGACCGAGTTTGAAGAAGATATGCTTGCCGTAGCCAAGAACTTCTACTGCTTCAAAGAGCAAGATGTATATGCTTTCTTCCTTGTAAAGGCTTACGAAGATAGCTTGAAGCCAGAGTTGAACCTTCCGAAAGGATGCCAAGTAAAAGTATGTGGCACGGTCATTCAGAAGCGTTTCGAGGAGTCTTACTTCGGAATGATGGAAATCAATACCATTCTTACCGATAAGGGTGTTACCTGTGAACGCTACGGAAAGGTACCTACCACCGAGGATAAGCGCACTTCATTCTACGCAGTTGTGAAAGGGGTATTCAATGGAAAGGTTAGCCTAGACAGAGCTACCAAGAATCCAAAGAAAGGAATTGAAGTGGTAATAGAGATTTAGTTATGAGCGCATTCAACATCAACACCTATTATGGCTGTGAAACTTGCGAAGCAGCCAACAAATATGGTAATGGTTGCAAGCATGGTCTGTTATTCCCTATCCTGCTTGTGATAGCTAATAAAAGGGAATGCCCAAATTATAGATTTCAAAGAAAGGATTGAGAATGAATGCATTAGGTTACTCAGCATCAATTAGTGATGCAAAGAAAGAAATCGAAAAAGAGTATAAAAACGAAAATATCTCCGAGGTCGAAAGAGATTGGCGTTTAAATCACATTATGAGTTATTAATTTGAATGTATGAAATTGCAGGTTTATTTTCTATACAGAACCGATGAGCACCTATCTACAGATAGCAAGGAATTGCTCTTTATCGGTAACCTTCCAAATTGCATAAAAGCAGCAAGGAAGTTTAATGCTACAGATACTCAAATTAATGAACTCGGGTATCAAAAGCAAAGTCAGCTAAACAATGTAGGTTACGAGTTTATGCTAGAACAGCATACTCTTAACGAATATATAGTAGAACCATAAAATATACGATTATGAAACCGATATTTCTTACAAATATGCTAGCTTTTATTGCTTGCGATGAAGATGAATGCTTACATTTATTTACAGCCGAACCTGTTAGAGGATTCTTTAATTGGGAAAGCAATGGTTTTTGTCATTGTTTTGATATTGACGAAAGCTATTGTGAAGACTTAGGAATAGACATTCCTACTTGGGATGATGAACCTATAGAAGTAGAAATTGACATTCATATTAGCAAGCACGAAGAATAACAATATTAAGCCCTCGCTATCACGGTCAAAGCATATCATTATGACTGCACTAGATTTCAACGACAGAGGACAAGCTCACGTTTCATTCAATGAGTTTAATAACTACATGAATGAAACTCGAGAGCAAGGTGATTACATACGAGAACGAAACAACATTACGTATTACTATTCAGAAGGTGGATGCATCGTAGGAAAGTATCTTCACGAAAAAGACTATGGGGAAACTTACTGATACCCCATAGTCTAAGTTTTACAAAGCTTCTTCAATGAGTTCTTGTAATGACTTGTCGGAAGCTACAGCATCAAAAACCTTGCGTATTGCCTTGTCTGCCATACGCTGGTTGACGTTGATATAATGCCCAATGACTTTTCCTGTTGTTGATACAGAATCACCTAAACAATACTCAATAATAGAATCTTTAATCATCAATTCATTTGCTAATTGTGCGAAGGTCTTTCGTGCTGAGTAGAAAGTCAGTCTTTGTTGGTCAATTCCTGTTAATTCTGAAATAACTTCAAGCCCCCTTCGGCAGACTGCATTAAAACTAGAGAGAGTTCTACTTTTTAAACTAACAACCTTTCCGTTTTCGTCAAGTATTCTGTTGACAAACATACGAGCCTCCGGTTGTATTGTAAAAACAGTATTAGCAGCATTCTTTCTTCTAGATGCTGTTTTCTGCCTTTTAAAAGACACTATATCTTTAGTTAAGTCTGTGGATATAATATCTGCCATATTCATTCCACATAGAAAGAAAGATGACATAAAGTAATCCCTAGCTAAAGTAACAACTCTTCCATGCTCTTCCACACTAAGGGGCAAGTCGCGAATTTTACGTATATCATCAATTGTGATCGCGCAGTCTCTTATCGCAGAAGAAGGTATCGTGACATCAGTAAATGGATGCACATCATAAGATACATATTTATGTCTAATTGCGTAAGCAACGACAAACTTTAGATATTTCATCCTCATTCTAACGGTAGTATCACTCAATTTCTTCTTAAGGCTTGCCATGAAGTCATTAACCTTTGATGAAGTAAGATTCTTAATAAAGAAACTCTTGCCAAAGAAATTTTCTACCTCGTAATATCCCCAGTCATATAAAGCTCTAGTAGATTTAGCAATACCTTTGACTTCTAGCTTCTTTATGTATTCATTCGCTACATCCATAAGTAAATGTGGTTTCTCAGAAAGCATTTTTCCTTCAATTTCACTTACGAGTTGAGAGCAGGAAAGATACTCAACATCATCTATGGAATCATAAGCCTCGTAAATTTTAGACATCTTTAATGCCAATTGCTTATTGATATAAGACGCCTTATCTATGCCGACCACGACGCCATTACACAGATTCTTTTCAGAAGGAACAGTAAATCTCGTAAGGAAGTAACGAGTTGTTCCTTTATGGCTGATGGCAATCCTTATCTTATGAGAGCCGTCAGCTAAAACTTTGGCTTGCAATATACAAATTCTAAGTTTCATTTCCGACAATGTTTTGGTTCGTAAAATACAAAAAAGATAATATTCCGACAATAGTTTCTTATCTACTTCTAGAAGCACGCAAATAGCATATATGATTGTATATCAGTATTATACTATAAGTGTCACTACATTTCGTTCTTCTTAATATGATATTCCTGAATCATA
>ERZ1023641.30-NODE-30-length-73142-cov-34.439572_pt1 | contig 73142 bp, 55 predicted proteins | sample MGYA00380335_ERZ1023641 | MGnify/ENA primary metagenome ERZ1023641 (study PRJEB33179, sample SAMN07448970) | human gut metagenome | biome: Human-gut; feature: Human associated habitat; material: Faeces | host: Homo sapiens | place: India: Bhopal | collected... | reverse complement strand
TTATGAGATAAAAACTTATCTCATTCTCAATTACTTATAAAAAATACGTACTTTCAACACTTGGAACTCGTAGTTTCTCATCCCGCAACTCATCGTTTTGGGATGGCAGAAGCTATGAGTTGGCAAAAATAAACACGGACAAATTGAATTTGTCCTCGACTTTTGTCTCTGTGAATGTAACTACCTTCATATAAGGATGTTCTGATAGGTCGGACAAATTTGCGAGACAAATTCTATTTGTCCATGTTATTTTTTTTCGTTCAGAAGATGGAGCTCGTGCAGCCAATGGCGTGATTGTTATTACAACCAAGAAAGGCACAGAAGGCAAGTTGAATATCAATGTTGATATTAAGCAAGGCTTCACTTCTATGGCAAATAACAATATGGACTATGCCAATGTAGAGCAGACTATGAATTTGTATGCACAAGGTCGTGTTGCTGCAGGACAATACAGCAATATTGCTGATGCAAAAGCTTTCTTGACAGAATATTATGAGTGGGATGGTAAGAGATCTACCAATTGGATAGATGAGGTTACTCGCCATGGTTATTACCAAGACTATAACATCAGTGCTCAGGGTAAAACTGGCAAGACAGGTTTCTATATCAGTGCTGGTTATCTCGATACTAAGGGTTTGGTAATTGCTTCTGACTTTAAGAGATATTCTGGTCGTGTCAATGTGGAGAGCAAGTTCGGTCGCTTTGCTGTAGGTGCTAATGCTAACTATGCCTTCTCTATTAAGAATGGTTCAAGTCAGTCAACTGCAGGTGCAATGAGTAATACTATGACCGCTGCGATTTCTATGATGCAACCATTCTATCCAACTCATGATGAGGAAGGCAAGTACTATGGTTATACTTATGGCTTATATAATCCTCTTGCTCTTGCAGATAAGTTGGGTAATCAGATCATTATACAGGTTATGATTTCCCATTCGCTTCTTTGGGAATGAACAAACTTTCTACAGCAGGTAAGTGGGAAGATCCTGAATATGAGCAGAGAGAGGCAAGATTGGCGTCTTATTTTGCTGATGCACATTACTCATATCTTGATAAGTACTATGCATCTGCATCTTTCCGCCGAGATGGTTCTTCTGTGTTTGGAACGGATAATCTTTGGGGTAATTTCTGGTCTGTTGGCGCCAAGTGGCGTCTTTCTTCTGAAAAATTCTTGAAGGATAATCCTATTATTACCAATGCTACTCTTCGTGCATCTTATGGTACTGTATGTAGGTAACCAAGACATTGATTGGTATGCTGCGCGTGGTTAAGTTGTCTAGTGGTGAACCTATCGTCAATACATTGACAATCAACGAAGTGGGCTATCCATACAATGAGTTCTATATGAGAGAATATGCAGGTGTGGATAGAACCAATGGTAAGCCTCTATGGTATAAGAATGAAACTGGTGATGAGACAACAAGCAATTATAGGGAGGCTGCAAAGCGTCATTTGGGCTCTGCTGATCCAAAGGTATTCGGTGGATTTGGTTCTTCTGTAAATTGGAAAGGACTTGATGCAAGTGTAAGTTTCAATTATCGCTTGAGTGCCAAGGTTTATGATTATGGTGCAGCTTTCACTGGTTGGGGTATGCGTGAGATGACACCGCTCAAAGATATGGCTCTTAACTCATGGACAGAGGATAATCCTAATGCGAAATATCCACGCTATGTTTACAATGATCCAGATAATTCAACAGCGACTTCTTCCCGTTTCCTCATGAACGGAAGCTACTTGCGCTTGAGTAATATTACATTGGGCTATACTTTGCCATCTTCTTTGACAAAGAAGGCTTTCATGCAAAAGGTACGTATTTACATTTCAGCAGATAACTTATACACCTTTACTTCAAGTGACTTTACTGGATATACACCTGATACATACGATAATGGCGTTATCGCATGGCAGTATCCTGGTGTGACTACATTTGTTGGTGGTATTCAGATTACTTTCTAAAAAGATTCAAATTAAGGAATAATATGAAGAAACATATATTATGTTTACTGTTTTTGTCAGTAACAGGAACTTGTTTGACAAGTTGTGGAGATGACTTTTTGGACACCAAGAACTATTCTGGTGTAGATGTGGACAATGGTTTGACAGATGCATCTTCTGTAAGTAATGCCGTAAATGGTGAGTACGATTGGTTTTATCACTATAATTTTGCAGGAGACTATGCAACGATGATTGGTGATATTCCTACAGACTTGTCATATTGGAATGGTTCTACAGGTCATATGGATGCCATCTATTCTTATACGATGACAGATGAGGAAAGCTATTTGCTTTATATTTGGAATTATGGTTACAAAGTAATTGATAATTCAGCGAGAGCAATTAATGCAGGTAAGAAATTGTATGAGACTTCCACAGAGGAAGATAAGCAGACTTTGGATGTCGCTTTGGCTGAGGCTTACGCTCTTCGTGCTTATGCTAAACTTGCTTTAGTCAATATCTATGGTCATCAAATCAAGGTAAATGGTCAGGATTTTTCTGATCAACCAGATATTGTAATTTCAGAGAAGCCAATAAAGGCTTTCGAGCAGGTATCTCGCTCTACGGTAGGTGAAACATACACGTCTATTGTCGCCGATTTGAAAGATGCTATTGAGCATTTTGGCAAAGCTGGTGCAGATAGAGGCAAGAAAGTTTACTTTACCAAGGCTGCAGCAGAAGGATTGTTGGCTCGTGTTTATCTCTATATGGAGAATTGGTCTGACGCTGCGTCTTATGCTCAGCAAGCTCTTGATGATGCAGATGTGTCTGCTATAGCAACAACGGCAGATGAATACAAGGCAATGTATTCTTCTACAGGTGTCAATACGGAGAGCTTGTTCTATTTGTCTATTGATGACAAGCATAACTGGTCAGCAAATTCTTGCGGTACATTGTGGTCAACTTACAGCTTTAGTCCAAGTCCTAAGCTTCAGAAGATGTATGGTGCAAATGATTGCAGAACTTCAATCTTCATTTGGGATGCTTCATCTACACCAACCAAGCCTGTCTTTAAGGGTGGTAAGTTCCCTACCGTAACAACGACAAACTATTTGATCAATGCGCCAGAAATGTATCTCATTAAGGCAGAGGCTAAGCTTCATGGAACTACTGCCGCAGATTTTGATGAGGCTAGAAATTCTTTGTTAGTTGTGGCAAAGCGTAATGCGGATATTACTTCTGCCGAGCAGTTGGGTACAACAAAGGATGAGGTTCTTGCTTTCTTGAAGGATGAGCGTGCTCGCGAATTGTTCCAGGAGGGACTTCGTTTGTATGATTTGCGCCGTTGGGACGAAAAGGCATCTGTATATGCTTATGGTGCCCCAGAGGTGAAGTTCACTTTTAACAATTATAAGATTTCAGACTTTGTATATCCAATTCCTGTTGACGAAATCAATTCAGGTTTTGGTGTTGCTCAGAATGATTGGAGTAAAACATTGCCAAAGGCAAATTAATTTTGATAATATTTTTAATCAAGATATAGGAATGCCATGAGTGGCATTTTCTATAAATCTCTCGGGAGAGGTGGGCTGTGAAGCTCGTCTCTCCTTTTTTTATTTACTTAAATATTTGGTAGTTACGATAATTTGTCGTACATTTGCAAGCGATAATTCTTGAATGAATAGGTGAAAATCTTGGAAGTTCTTGCTGATAAAGGTAATCATAGCTATCATGATTCAAAATGATGTATTGGGCAATGCCAAAGCAGAGGGGCGAGCAGAGGGGCGTACTGAGGAAAAGTACAAAATCGCCCTCAGTCTTCTAGAACAAGTCTTCGAGGGTGATGACACTTTGGAAGCGACCGGAATATTCATTGTATTTCAATCCGAAGGTCGTGATGAGCGTCATGATGGGGGACTTTCTTACTTTGGTTTCCTCCATGAAGGTGGTAAGCTTGTTTCTCAGCACGGTATCATATCCTTTATCGACAATGAAATCGGTGTTGTAGAATTTCATCTCACAGATGTTGATGAGGCGGTCGGCTCTATCGATGATCATGTCGGTCTGTGCCCCGCCTTCTTTCTGCTCACTGTGCCATGGTAGCACTTCGACTTGTACTCCTTGTATGCCCAATGCCCTCTTGATTTGCGGTATGTGGCGGAAACAGAGGTTCTCAAAGGCAAAGCCACGCCAAATGTTCAGCTTGGCTGAGTTTTGGTTCTCTTGCCAATAACGCTCGTTGGTGGTGTTCCCCTTAAACTGGAGACTAAAGAGAAGAAATGGGTCAATCAACTTGTATTTTAAGTTCCGCTTGGAACCTTTGTAACTTAGATAAGGAAGTATAAAGTCGCTCTCTTCCAGAGACTTCAATAGCTTCGTCAGTCCTCCGCCTGTCTTTATCTTGCATAACTCTGATATTTCCTTTCTTGTGAATCCTTCTTTTTTCTTGGTCAGAAGTTTGACGATGGACTTCAAGGACTCGGAGTCGGCAAACTGTGAGGCAAATAAGTTGTCAAACTCGTTGCGCAATTTGGCACCTTTTGCAAAGAACAAATTGTCGATATTAGCAGCTATGCTCTCACCTTTTTTAGCATGGATAGATAATAGGGTACTCCACCTATAGCCATATAGGAGAGAGCTTGGCTGTATCGATCTAGTTGGATATCCTTGGAATGCAGATATTGCTCACACTCTTGCAAGGTGAAGGGAGAGAGATGAATTTCGCAAGTTGTACGGTCGTAAAGTCCCCCTCGGTTGTTGATGATATTGTCAAGAACCCACGATGCAGCAGAACTGCAAGTAATGAGCATGAGATGATGCTGTCCTGATGCCCAACCGTTCCAAAAGTGTTCGAACGCCGTTAGAAAGCCTGAGCGTGGAGTGTCCATCCATGCGATTTCATCTATGAAGACGACTTGTTTCTCTTCTTTTTGATTGGTTTCCAAGAACTTGATGAGCATATCAAAGGCTTCCATCCAGTCACTTGGCTTTTCTGTTCCTTCGTAACCATATCGTTTGAGGGAGGAATAGAAATTGGTCAGTTGACTATTGATGAGAACTTCATCCTTCAACTCAAATGGGGATAGTCCTGTATGGTAGAACACCATATTGTCTTTGAACATTTCTCTGACGAGAAATGTTTTTCCTACTCTTCGTCTGCCGTAAATGGCAACAAATTCTGCTTGATTAGAGTGAAAGCAAGCTTGCAACTCTTGTATTTCCTTCTTTCTTCCTATGATTCTTTCCATATTTCAATCTCCTTATTTTGCCAGAATTGACATAAAATATGCGTTAGCGGCGAGATAAGGATGAAATGTCGGGGATTCATTTGGAGTGAACTGCTATTTTTTGTACTTTTGCATCGGCAAGGCAATGGGATGGCAAGAAGCAAGCCATATCATTGCTTATGACTCTAAATACATTGAAACATGAAAGTAATAGAAAGCAAGATAGAGGGCAAGAAAAGCCCGGAAAGTTGTGAGGACGGACTGGTCGTTACCGCCGACTTCATCGCCGTGATAGATGGAAGCACGAGCAAGACTCCCCATCATCTCTCACCCGACATGAAGAATGGACGTTACGCCATGGTGCTTATCTCGGAGTATATCCAGCACGAACTGAAGCCGGAAAGCACGGTGGAGGACTTCTGCGAGGGTGTCACGTCCTATATATATAATAAGGTGTATCGCCAGCAGGGGATAGAGGAGCAGATGCAAGCGCATCCAGAGGAGCGGCTCACCGCTTCCGCCATCCTCTATAGCAAGGCGAAGAATGAGGTATGGATGGTAGGCGACTGCCAAGCCATCATCGACGGAAAACTATATGAGAACAACAAACCTTTCGAGGATATAGTCGCTCGTAGGCGAGTGGAACTCATCCGACAAGGCTTCACGCCGCAGGAGGCTCGCAAGACGATAGAACCCTTGCTCATCCAGGCGATGCTGGAGGGACAGAACAAAACCTATACGGTGATAGATGGATTTCCGATTTATCAGAAAGGAGTGAAGGTCGTTTCACTGAATGCTCCCCAAAAAAATGTAGAGACAGATGTAGCTGATAGCTTACCTCTTCCTACAAAGGAGATCGTCTTGGCAAGCGATGGTTATCCTTTCCTCAAACCGACCTTGACAGAGAGCGAGGAGGCTTTGGCGCATCTTCTTGCCTATGACCCTCAATGCACCCATGAATTTATAGCCACCAAGGGAATCGTGGTAGGCAATAAAAGCTTTGACGACCGCACCTATATCCGTTTTCAGATATAGGGCGGTCGCCTCTCAATGAAATCTATTTACTCAAGTTACTTGGTGAAAATCAAGTTCTCCACATGGTCGTTCACGTAGATGTTCGCCATGTCGGCGGTCTTGTACCACTTCGGCTTTCCTGGCATGTCGTCTGTAATCACCTTGCCATTGATGGTGAAGTTCTCGAAGCGGATGTTCTTCACCATGCGACTTTGGTCATATCCAGCGATGATGCCCATGTTTGGCATCTCGCCCGTATAGGCGATATTGCGCAGGGTGATGTCCTCGATGCCACGGCCAGGAGCGGTGCAATACTTCTTGTTGAAACATACTCGCATGTTGACAATCATGCCCTTGCGGATGTTGTCGATATGGAAGTTTTGGAAGGTAACGCCCTTCACCAGGATGTTGTCGCCATCGTTGATGCCGATACAACCTTGGTAGTCTATCTGGTTCTCAGCATGTTCTAGGATGTCGATGTCCTCGTAGAGCACGTTGGTGATTTCTTCGTTCTCAGGCGTCTCGTTGTGGAGTCCTATCATGATAGGGTGAGCCACGTCAGCCCAATACACGCAGTCCTTGATGGTGATGTTCTTGCAGCCACCATGGTAATTCTTGCGAGTGCAGTAGATGGTGGAGCAGTCGTCGCTGGTACGAGCGAAGAGATGCTCTTGGTGGATGTTGTTGCTGGCGAAGATGTTGAAGCCATCGCCCCATCCATACCAGCTCATCACCTTCACGTTCTTCACGGTCACGGAGTCGCTTCCGCCGATAGGCAACTGGGTAGTGAGAGGCCCGTCGATATATACATTCTTGGAATATCTCACCATAATACCCTCGTGCTGTCCTGGCATCACGATGCCATGACCGAGAATCTTGACATCTCTTGAGCCGTAGGTAGATAACCAACCTTTGATGACGGCTCCGTTATCAATGAAAACAGTCTTGCCTGATGCGATGTGAATGGAGTCACCCTTGAAGTCGTGGATGCCAGGGCCGAAGTACATCAAGTCTTTCTTTCTCTTTACCTTAGGTTTTTCTAATACGTTGTCTGCGAAGATTTGGAGATTTTGGTAGATGTTGCCGTTCACTTCCACGGAGAGATAGCGAGGACGGTCGAGCGAGAAGGTCAGCGTATTACCCTCTTGCTGCGCCTTGATGCCGTAGGAGTTCGGTCTGATCTTGTAACTCTTGATGTCCTGAGCGATGCTCTTCACCTGTATTTCCACTTTCCCCTCGAACTCGAATTTAGCCACTGAGGTGATTTCCACGTTGTGCTTGGCGTTCGCCACCCTATCCACCTTGAAGGCGTAGGTGCTCACGTCTTGCCATTCGCCGTCATGGATGCGAGCCTTCACCTCGAAGTCGTGCTTCAGTTCGATGCCCATAGGAGCAGGGGCGACGATGAGTTTATCCTTGGCAAAGGCTGTTAGTGCCAAGAGTCCTAGAATGAGAGTTGATAGTACCTTTTTCATAAATTTTTGATGTGTTAGAATGTTTTTATGCCATAGTTAGAATGGCGTTATGTCATCTTTCGATTGTTATACGAACTATACGGATGTCTGCTTTATATTACGTAAAAGGGTGATTCTATATTACGTAAGAAAGCAATAAAATGGATAGACTTTCAGTTTTCTATACGTATAAACTCGGTCTTAGCCGTATTACATTCAAAACAATCAAGTAAATCGCATGAAACAAAAAGTACTATATGTAGCAGCCTTGATGCTCCTCTCTTCCTCCTTGGGCTTCGCCAAGAAGAAAGCGGAAGATGCGGAGATTACCAAGCTGAAGGCTAAGATAGAGAACGTGATGAGCCGAGTGGATCAGCAGCCCGACTGGTTGTATTCTCGCCTACAGATGTTTTGGAATAGCCATGCCACCGATGTCTTCATCAATGGCGAGGCGTTCGCAAAGCCTGGAGGGGAGCGTGCCGCCGAACCTACCGTGAAATATAATGGCACTCGTGGCGTGGAATCACTATACAACCGCCCGAAGTTGGAAGACTTGCTACCCTACGATGACGATGAGCAAGGCAATGTGACCTATATTAATAAGGTGTCGGGCAAGATGGAGAAGGCTTCCCCAGCCAAGACGGGTTGTAATATTGCCAGTGTCAACCGACAGATTATCAGCCTCGCCCGTGATGCCGCTCGTATCTATGCCGCCACTGGCGATTTGCGATATGGCAAGATGGCGGCTAAGGTATTCGATGTCTATATGAAAGGCATCGCCTACCGCAACGTGCCTTTCGACCTCAATCACGGACATCAGCAAACCTTGGTGGGCATGACGACCTTCGAGGTGATCCATGAGGATGCCATCAATGAACTGACCCAGATGTATCCGCTCATCAAGAATCTCGTGAAGGATGACCAGGCGATCATTGAGGCAGGCTTCAAGAAGTGGGCGGAGAACATCATCGCCAATGGTGTGCCTCACAACAACTGGGACTTGTTTCAGGCTGACTTCATCGTCAAGATAGCCTTGGTATTGCAAGATGACCAAGCCTATGCCGATGGAAAGGGCAAGCAATACTACTTGGATTATGTCGTCAACCAAAATAGCATCCGACAATGGAGCGTCAACAAACTCATCGACTTCGGCTTTGATGCCAAGAGTAAGACTTGGTATGAGTCGCCGGGCTATAGCACCACCGTGCTTGGTTTGTTGGGCGAGTTTTCCAATATGTTGGATGAGAAGGCTGGCATCGACCTCTTCCTGAAGTGTCCTATTTTGGTGGATGCGGTGAAAAACTCAGCCGAGTATCTCTTCCCAAATCGCATGATAGCCGGCTTCGGCGATACCCATCCCGGCTACTTGAATACAGGTGGCATTAACCAAGTATTGAAGTATGCCACTCGCCATAAAAACAAGAATCTGATTTCTGAGATGAACCTCTTGAAGAGTGCCGTGGCTCCGAAGGCTCCGCTCTCAGAGATTGAGGCATATACGAGTACGATGTTCTATGCCCCTAACGTGTCGTGGATAGCGATGCGAAGCGGTATGGACAAGCAGCACGACTTGATGGCTTCCATCAATGCCAGTCTCGGCAATCACCAGCACGCCAATGGCATCTCCCTCGAACTCTATGGTAAGGGCTATGTCTTGGGACCTGATGCGGGTATCGGCAAGTATCTCTATAGTGGATTGGACTATCTGGAGTATTACTCTCAGATGCCTGCCCACAACACGGTGGTGGTGGATGGCGTGTCCAGCTATCCTGTGATGATGTCGCAACATGCCTTCAAGGTCGTCGCCTCTTATCCGGAGGTGACCCAGAAACAACCTGCCAGCAAGAAACTCTCCGAGTGGAAACTTTCTACTGAGAAAGATTCGGAGTTAAAAGATAAGATAAGCTATGCCACCGTCAAGTTCCTAGAACCTGAGACCCAGGCACAGCAGCAGCGTACCACGGCAATCGTGAAGACTTCTGCCAAGGGAGGTTATTACATCGACGTATTCCGTAGCAAGAAGGTGGAAGGGGGCGACAAGACCCACGATTACTTCTATCACAACCTCGGACAGGAGATGAAGGTGATGGATGCTGCCACCCAGCAGCCTCTCGATATGAAACCTACCGAAGAACTTGCCTTCGCTGGTGGTCATCTCTATGCTTACTCCTATATATATAATAAGGTGTCGGCTGAGATGCAGAATAGTATCAAGACGCAGTTCGTGACCAAGATACAGGATGAAAAGGTAGTGGAGGCGATGGATGGACAGCGTGAGATTACCATGACAATGTGGATGAAGAAGGACGAGAACCGCACCATCTTCCAAGCCCTCTCGCCTGCCAACCTCGAATACGAGCGTATGCCAAATCAGCCTTATAAGGTAGAGGAACAGCCAGTGCTTACCTTTGTGGCTCGCCAGAAGGGTGAGGCATGGACCCATCCTTTCGTGGCAGTGTATGAGCCTAGCTCAGATACGGAGCCTGGCGACATCGCCTCTGTCGATTTCTTCGAGCCTGAGCAGAAAGGGGCTGTCGGCATTCTTGTCAAACTCAAGGATGGCACAAGCCAGCGCATTATATGCTTGGAGAATGGTACAGTAAACTTTTAGCAGCATAGCAGTTGGGTGACGCTTGCACAACACTTGGTGGACATGTGCACATCTGCTGGTATGCGAGCGCACAACAGCTGATGTGCGCTTAACGAATCTATATGTTCGGACAACTTTAATTAATAATAACGACTAATTTTATCGACAATGAAGAAAACTTTCCCTTATAGCATCAAATTGCGTTTACCTTTCTTGCTGATGTTGCTGTTCATGACAGCAGCAACTCAAGCAGCAGAAGTCCTGTCTTCCCCTAATAGCAAGTATCAGTTTGTCTTCTCTCAGAAGGATGGCAAACTGACTTATCGCTTGGATTATGCCGGCAAGCAAGTGGTGGAAGAAGGCGAACTGGGTGTGAACATCGACAACCATTTGGTGGAGTCGGCGATGGGAATCCCTGTAGATACCAACCGAGTGTGGACCAATGGTATGGAGGTGACGGGCGTGGAGCACCGTTCCGAGGACAATACTTGGAAGACGGTCTATGGCGAGTATTCGCAGATACGTGACCATTACAATGAGATGACCCTCCACTTGATGAAGGGCGGCAAGCACGACAATAGTGGCAATGGCTATGACAAACGTCAGCAATATCTCTTCGACATCATCGTGAGAGCCTACGATGAGGGTGTTGCCATCCGTTATCATTTCCCAGAGGCAACCAATGGCTTGTTTATGCACATCACCGATGACTTGACTTCCTTCCGCTTTGCCCCAGGCGCTGAGGCTTACCATTATGCTTGGGCGCAATCTCATGCCAACAAGGTAAAGCTCCTGAAGAGCGAGGCGGCATGGAAGGAAGAGGCAGAACGACCTCTGACGCTCCATCTTGCCAACGGACTTTATGCTGCTATCGGCGAGGCTGCCTTGACCGACTTCGTGAGAGGCAAACTCAAGCTGAAAGCTGACAATGAGTTGAAAATGGCGATGTTCGATTCTGCCGACATCATCACCGCCTATGATATGCCTTGGCGATTCATCATGGTGGGAGAGAAAGCCATCGACCTCATCAACAACAAGCAGTTGGTGCTCAATCTCAATGCTCCTTGCCAAATCGCCGATACTTCTTGGATAAAGCCTGGCAAAGCATTCCGTGTATGTCGCTTGGATATGAAGACCTGTCTCGCTGGAGTTGACTTCTGCGTGGATAGAGGTTTGCAATATATCGAACTCGATGCCGGATGGTATGGGCCAGAGATGAAGATGTCTTCCTCTGCCTTGAAGGTGTTGGAGAGTCGTGATATTGATATGCCAAAGCTTTGTGCCTATGCCAAGAGCAAGGGCATTGGCGTGTGGGTGTATGTCAACCAGCGTGCACTCTATCAAGAACTCGACCAAATATTGCCACTCTATGAGAAGTGGGGCATCAGCGGCATCAAGTTTGGCTTCGTGCAGATTGGTTCGCAGGAGTGGACCACTTGGTTGCATCAAGCCGTGAGGAAGTGTGCCGACCATCACGTCATGGTGGATATTCACGATGAGTATCGTCCTACGGGATGGAGCCGCACTTATCCTAATCTCATGACGCAAGAGGGCATCGGTGGCAATGAGGAAATGCCGGATGCAGAGCATAATACCATCTTGCCATTTACGAGATTTCTTTGCGGTCCTGCCGATTACACTCCATGCTATTTCAATGGAAGGGTGAAGAATACCAAGGCACATCAGTTGGCGATGCCAGTGGTGTATTACAGTCCTGTCACCTTCCTCTATTGGTATGACTTGCCGAATGCCTACAAGGGCGAGCAGGAGTTGGACTTCTGGAAGCATTGTCCTACGGTATGGGATGAGAGCAAGGCTTTGCAGGGCGAGATAGGAGAATTTGTCGTACAGGCTCGTCGCTCAGGTGATGATTGGTTTGTGGGTGCGATGACGGGCTTGCAGGCTCGTGACATCACGATTAATACTGCCGACTTCTTGCAGAAGGGTAAGAAGTATCGGGTGGAGATGTACAATGACGACCCTATGCTGAATACTCGTACCAAGGTGGCTTCCACCGTGCAGACCCTCAAGGCTGGCAAGGTTATAAAGCTTCATTTGCAGCCATCTGGCGGTGCCGCCTTGCGATTTGTAATGGTGAAATAATAACAAAGCGCATTCGTAGGTTTAACAAAGCGCATTAATAGGTGCTAAGGAAGCGCATTTATGGCTTGCATAAATGCGCTTCCTTGCTGTTTAACGATGCGCTTCCTTAAGATGCGAGGAAGTGCTTCCTCCTTTTTCCTTGTGTTTTAGCCTTAGTCTTTAAGCTGCCATTTCCAAATAGGTGTAACCTCTATTTGCATGTCGTTTGCCTTTATCACCTGTTCACTGTCACGTGTGACGATGAGCGCCTTTTTCACTTCATGGATATTGGCAAACTTCTGCAAGGCTCCCATCCCTCTATATTCTGAATCTCGTCCAAGAATAAGATTGGCTTTTTAGGTGATAATGCTTGGTGGGCTTGTATGATTAAGTCCATTTCCTCAGACTTCATGTTGGCGATGCGCTCATCATCGAAGTTGATATATACCATCTCTTCGATGTCGTGTCCCTTGGCTATCAACTGCTTCATTCGTTGATATAGCAAGTACGATTTCCCTGCTTGTCTAACGCCAACACTTTTTAGGGTGCAAATATAATAAAAATATGCTTATAAGCACGTGTTTTATGCGGCTTATTGCGTATATTTGCACCATGAGCCGTATCTTAATAAAAGGAAATGAATCCGTATCATTATTAAAGGCAATGAAAATGGAAATAAATGTAGATAGAAAGAAGCTATGCCTATTCTCGCTAGGCAAGAGAATGGTGATGATGCTCTTGCTGTTGCAGGGCATCTGGATGAGTGCAGCCCATGCCGTAGGTGTGGGAGGCAGTGGTATGTACCAGTGGTCGGTGGAACTGCGAGGCTATATCTCCAATGAGACTGGGAAGGCACCGGTGGCTTACCTTTGGGTGCCTGATGGATGCAAAAAGGTGAAGGCTGTCATTCTCTCCCAACAGAATATGACGGAGGAGGCTATCTATAAGAACACTCACTTTCAAGCCCAGATGAAGCAACTGGGGGTGGCGATGGTATGGGTGGCTCCAGCTTTCAGTAATGATTGGAATCCTGCTTCGGGCGCACAAAACATCTTCGAGGAGATGATGGGTAATCTTGCCGACCAGAGCGGTCATGCCGAGATAGCCAAGGCTCCCATCATCCCTTTGGGGCATTCCGCTCAAGCTACTTTCCCATGGAACTTTGCGGCTTGGAACCCGAATCGCACGCTTTGCATCATCTCCTTCCATGGTGATGCGCCTCGTACCAATCTCTGTGGATATGGTAGGGATAACGTGGAGTGGGGACGTCATCGCAATATCGATGGCATTCCTGGTTTGATGGTGGAAGGAGAGTATGAATGGTGGGAGGCTCGTGTGAATCCTGCCCTTGCTTTCCGCATGATGTACCCAGAGAGTTGTATCTCCTTCCTCTGTGATACGGGCAGAGGTCATTTCGACTGTGGCGATAAGACAGCTATGTATCTTGACAAGTTCATTCAAAAGGCGTTAGAACAGCGTTTGAACCCTGATGGAACGCTCCGTAAACTCAATCCGAAGGACGGTTGGCTTGCAGAGAGATTCCATTCCGATATGATGGGCACGGATGGAGCAGACAAGGGAAGGATGCCTGAGCTGTCCTCCGCTTCTCGCCCTCTTCCTGCACCTTATTATATATATAAGGGCGACAAGCACGATGCCTTTTGGTATTTCGACCAGGAGATGGCTGAGATGACCGAGGCTCGATACCTGGAGACGGCTGGCAAGAAGGTGCAGTATGTTGGTTTCGAGTATCAAGGTAAGTTGGTGACATATGATGAGAAGGCGCAAGGAGGCATGAAACTTGACTTGCAAAACATGGATGGCATTACTTTCCAAATCAAGGCTGTCTATACTGATGCTTCTCATAATAACGCAACCTCCCAGCATGGCAAGAAGAAGCCTCATGTAGAGGTGGTGTGTGGTCCTGTGGAGAAAATCAATGACACCACTTTCAAGTTCTATCCATACGAGTCAGGATGGGACAATGCACGCCGTTCCTTCACCTGTTGGCTTGTCGCTGTGGCTGATGCCGATGGTGAATACAAGGGTGCGGTGCAACCTATCCGCATTGATATTCCCAAGGGCGTGATGGAAAGATTGAGATAAGGCTTTTTGCGTACTATCTTTTCCATATCCGTATTATCTTGTAGAATCAGTACAAGTATCTTACAATCGAAACATCATCATGAACAAGAAATCAATAGCAATCGTGGCTGGACTGCTGTTAATGGGGAGTTTCAAGGCATTCTCGCAGAATGCTGATGCCCTTGCCATCGGCAACCATGCCCAGTGTCAACCTTTTCAGATGAACCAAGTGCATCTCCTTCCTTCTCGTTTCCAAGAGAACATGAAGCGGGACTCGGCTTGGATGATGTCTGTGTCTGTAAACTCGCTCTTGCAGAGTTTCCGCAATACAAGCGGTGCTTTCTCTAGCAGAGAGGGAGGATATATGACGGTGAAGAAACTCGGCGGATGGGAATCCCTCGACTGCGACCTTCGTGGTCATATCACGGGACATCTCCTCTCGGCATACGCCACCCTCTATGCCCAGACAGGTTCGCAAGCCGTTAAGATGAAGGCAGACAGCATCGTCAATGGTCTTGCCGAGGTGCAGCAGGCATACGGCAGAGGAGGCTATCTAAGTGCCTTTGCCGAAGGACTCGTTGATAGAAATAGCCAGGGCAAGAGCGTGTGGGCTCCTTTCTATACGCTTCATAAGATTGTGCAAGGTTTGATAGACCAGTATCAGATGACGGGCAACGTGAAAGCCTTGGAGATGGCGAAAGGAATGGGCGATTGGGCATACAATAAGCTCAAACCGCTCTCTGAGGAGACTCGCAAGCTGATGATACGCAATGAGTTTGGTGGATTCAACGAGGCAATGTATGAGCTATATGCCCTCACCAAAGATGAGAAGTATCTCTGGGTGGCTCGCTACTTCTATCACAATGAGAAGATAGACCCATTGAAGGCTGGCAACCCCGACTTGGGTACCAACCACGCCAATACGTTCATCCCGAAACTCTTGGGTGAGGCTCGCAACTACGAACTCTTTGGTGCCAAGGACAGTCGCAAGGCGGCAGAACTCCTCTTTTGGACCTTGGTGAATGACCATGCCTTTGTGACAGGTGAGTTATCTGATAAGGAGCATCTCTTCAAGCCAACGGAGCAGAGCAAGCATCTCACAGGCTATGATGGTGAGAACTGTTGCACCTACAATCTCCTGAAGCTTGCCGACCACCTCTTCTCTTGGAATCCATCGAGCAAGATAGCAGATTACTACGAGCGTGCGCTTTACAATCATATCCTTGGTCAACAAGACCCTGAGAGTTCGATGGTATGCTATTTTACCCCATTGCAAACGGGTGCTTATCGCTTGTATTCCACTAGGGACAGCAGTTTCTGGTGCTGTGTGGGCAGTGGCTTCGAGAGTCATGTGAAGTATGCGTCCAGCATCTACTTCCATTCGGAAACCTCTTCTGTAAAGAGTAGTAGTGAGAAACCAAGCCTCTATGTGAACCTCTTCATCCCATCACAGGTGGATTGGGAGGGAACAAAGCTCGTACAGCAGACTAATTTCCCTCTGCCATCAACTACGACCATCACGGTAGAAGGCAAGTCGAAGGCATTCTCCCTTCGTCTCCGCTATCCATATTGGGCAACCAAGATGGATATCAAGGTGAATGGCAAGAAGGTGAAGGCAATCAAGGGCGCTGATGGCTATGTGGCAATCTCTCGTCAGTGGAAAGCAGGCGACAAGGTAGAAGTGCAATTCGGAATGCAGCTCCGTGAGGAGGCAACCAAGGATGATGCCTCCAAGGTGGCCTTGATGTATGGTCCTATCGTAATGGCAGGAAAACTTGCCCCAGTTGCTCATCCTTTCAGCGTTCCAACGAAGTACAACGATTACTATACTTTTGACTTCAAGATACCATCATCGGTAGTGGAGAAAGCGAAGTACGATGGCTTGAAGAGCATCAAGGACTTCAAGACGAAGGCAGGAGTGGAACTCATTCCATTCTATGATGCCCACCACTGCCGCTATGCGGTATATTGGCAGAAGTAAATGCTTGATGCCACGCATCCCAACCTTAGTCCCTAGTGGCTATGGCGATGTTTGTGAGAAAAACCAGCAAAAGTTTGGTGTTTTCTTCGATTTGTACTATCTTTGCAAGCGAATACAATACCTGAATAGCTTGCAAGGATCAAAACAATGAAATATATACATTATTATATATGCCTCCTGTTGATGATATGTAGCTTGGCGGTTTGTCGTGCTGACATCGTCAATGACGAGGTTTTTCACTTTGTAACCAAGGAGGACGGACTCTCGGGCGAGTCGGTCTCTCGTATTATGCCCGACCATCTAGGACGAATGTGGCTTGCCACCAGCGATGGTGTCAGTCTCTATAACGGTAAGCGTATCGTCACCTTCAAACCTGGAGGTGAGGGCACGTATGTCTTCGAACTCTGCGAGAGCGAAGATCATACCATCTATGCAGCCACAGGCAAGGGAATCTTCGCAAAGCGTAAGGGAGAGGCAGACTTCCGACAAATTCATCCGGAAATCGGCAAGGCGGAAACGATCTTGGCTTTCAAGGGAAAACTCTATGCAGGCAACCGTGAGGGCTTTCATGTCTTTGATGAAAAGGGAAGCCGAGTCATCACCGTGGGGGCTACACAGATGGGTGTGGAGAATGGTGTAAGGGACATCAAGGCGGATGCAAAAGGTAACGTCTGGTTCTTGAGCCGCTATGCCCTCAACAGTTATGTGCCTCAGACTGGCAAGTATCGCTCGTATGTGATTGCCGACAAAATGCCGAAAGGTGCTGCGTTAAGCCGCTTGGCGATTTGGAAAGACAAGTTCTTTATCGGAACCAAGAACAATGGCTTGTTTGTCTATAGTTTGAAATCCCATGCAGCTCCCCGTCCGATTTCGGGCGTAGGCAATATCATCACCTTCTTGCAAGCGACTTCGCATGGAGAGGTGACGGTGGCAACGGATGGTTCGGGTGCTTTCTTGCTTGATGCCAACACGGCGAAGATCAAGGAGATGTATTACGTGAAAGGCGATAGAAAACATCGCCTACCGAGTGATGCTGTCTATTGCTTCGTCAAGGATGTGCATGGAGTCAACTGGTTTGGCTTCTTCCGCTTCGGCATGTCTTATACTTATTATAAGGCTCCCATCTTCCAGCGTTATCACTTCGGCGACTTCACGACCGAGGGCTTGAATGTGCGTTCCTTCTACATCGGCAACCAGGTGAAAATCATAGGTACCAACGAGGGCTTGCACTATGTGGATGAGGCTCGTAAGATGATGAAATTGATTCCGATGGAGCAATTATTGGGAGCTCATATCATTACCAATATACTTTTTTACAAGGGACAATATTATATCGGCACCTACGATGGAGGCTTGTTGATCTTGAATCCGCAAACCTTTGCTGTCTCTCGTATTCCTGGTGAACCTTTGCTGACGACAGCCACGATAGCCTCGCTTGATGTGAGCCGAGACGGCAAGTTGTGGATAGGCACAGGTGAGGGTGTCTTCGTGTGGAATGGCGAGGGACATATCATGAGATATACCGAGAACAACTCCCGGCTTTGTGGTGGTGTCACCACCGTCAGATTCGACAACAAAGGCAACGGATGGGCTTGTTCGCAAGGCATATCGCTCTATGTGGCAGCTACGCAAACATTCGAGAACGCTCATTTCCCAAAAGGTTTCTTCAATATGGAAGTGAACTTGGGCTGCGTAAGGGGGCATCAAGGTTTGATGTTCTTCCCAAAGCAGACTCAGATATTCTATACGAATCCGGCAATGACCCGATTCGGGCAGTTGGAGATGCCCAACGAGTTTGTGGGCAGCAAGTGCTATGGGTTCTTGGACGACATGAAGGGGTATTACTGGATAGCCACCGACCAAGGGTTGTATCGCTTGAACTATCAGATGCAAGACTTGCAGCATTTTGGTTATGGCGAGGGTTTGATGTGCCAGTTCATCAACTCCGATGGCATACACATGGATGCCAAGGGGAATGTCTGGGTGGCTACCTCCAATGGATTGATGAGGGTGAACCGACAGGCATTGGAGAGTTGGTTGCGCCATAATCCTTACCACATCGCTCTCTACGACATCCGTCGAGGAAGCGACTTGATGGAGTATGCCCTCGAAGACCATGCCAACGATGAGCATCGTATCAGCATCCGTTGGAACATCCTCTCGGAGAAACTATCCTTCCGCATCTTGTTGCAAGACTATGCACGCCTGTATGGCCGACTCTACCAATACAAGATGGAGGGAGATAAGGAATGGCGAAGCGTGAGCGATGGCAAGGATGTGGAGATTACCCACCTCTTGCCAGGCATCCACCAGTTGAAGGTGCGCTTGGCAGGTGCGCCAGCCACGGAGCGAACCTATCAGATTGCGGTATTGCCTTCTTGGCTAGCCATCCTCGAACTCATCATTTTGATAGCAGCCATCATCCTCTTGCTGATGTGGCGCAACTATCATAAGAACACCCAGGTGCTCCTCGAAGAGCGCAACGAGATAGAGGGTGCCTTGATGGAGATAGAACAAGAGAAGGCACAACTCGAAGTGCAGCAAGACTTGGAGAACGAAGCCGAGGAGAACAATCATCTTGAGTCGGACGTGGAAGAGACGATAGGTAAGACTGCGACACAGAAGTACGCCCGAGTGAAAGTCGATGAGAAGGAGTTCGCCGACATCGTGGAGAGGATGAAGGCTTACATCGAGGAGAAGCAATGCTATACCAATCCCGACCTGAAGATGAGCGACCTTGCCGAAGTGCTCGGTTTGTCATCCAGCAAGCTGAGCCAGGTGTTCAGTCTCTATGTGAAGGAGAACTACTATGAATTTATCAACCGTTATCGCTTGGAAGAGTTCAAACGACTGATAGCCGAGGGCGAGTACAAAAAATACACCTTGACAGCGTTGAGCGAGAAATGCGGCTTCAAGAAATCGAGCTTCTTCAGCACCTTCCGTCGTGTGGAAGGCATGACTCCAACGGAGTATCTGAAGGCGCAAAACATCAAGTTGTAACTATCTCTAAATTAGATAGACTTGCTAGGCTAAGGCTACAAATGCTTGAAATATAAGTGGTTAAACGAATTGGACTTCTTGCAAAAGGAGTTGGCGGTAGTTGGTGTCCAAAATGTTGCTTCGTATCGAAAATGGTTTTATCTTTGCAACCGTAAAACCAAACCTAAGTAGATATGGAACGTAACGACAATCCCCAAAACCGCAGCGTGGTAGCTTCTATATATAAGAAGTACTACCTCGACCTCAAGCAATATCTCGTGAGCTATACACACGACGTGATGGCTGCCGAGGATATGCTCCAAGATCTTTTTATCAAGGTGATGTCACTGGACGTAATCTCTGAGGATACCGCCAAGAACTTGCTCCTCGTGATGGCGAAGCGCATGATTATTGACGATGCTCGTCATAAGGCGTTCGTGCGTGAGACCGAGAAGCAGTTGATGGCTTCCATGGAGAGTATGGACCATTCTTCTATGGTTCAGCGTATCGAGGCTGCCGACATCCTCTCCTTCGAGCGTCAGCATCTTGCCGAGATGCCTGCCAAGCGTGCTGCTATATATAAGATGTATAAGCACGAGGAGATGACCACTGATGAGATCGTGGAGAAGCTCCAGTTGAGCAAGCGCACGGTAGAAACCCATATCTATCTCTCGACAAAGGATATGAAGTCGTACTTACGTAAGATAATCTAAAACAACAAAACAAAATACTCAACCTAGTATGAAGCAACAATTCATTAAAGTTTGTATGCTCTCAGGATTAGCAATGCCCCTGTTCTCAGCCTCTTTGCTGGCAGCCGGCAATCCTAATCCGATAGTAGCGCAACAGCAACAGGTGCAAGGTACTGTAGTGGATAAGACGGGTGAGCCTCTTATCGGCGTGACAGTGCAAGTGGTAGGACAACAAGGCGGTACCGTGACCGACCTCGATGGTCATTATTCCATCAAGGCGGCGAAGGGCGCACAACTCAAGTTTTCCTACATCGGTTTCACAGAACAAGTCTTGAAGGTGGCTGGCAATCAGCTCAACGTGACCATGAGCGAGGACAACCAAACGCTGCAAGAGGTGGTGGTTGTAGGTTATGGTGTGCAGAAGAAAGAGTCGTTGACCGGTGCGGTGGCAGTAGTCGATGCCAAGGCGTTCCAAGACAAAGGTTCGGTAAGTAGCCCTTTGCAGGCATTGCAGGGTGCTGTGCCTGGTGTCATCATCACTCGTAATAGTGGTGCCCCTGGCGATGAGAGTTGGGGCATGAGCCTCCGTGGTGCAGTGTCTGCCAATACAGCCGCTCCATTGGTGATTGTGGATGGAGTGGAGTATAGTGATGGTATCAATGGACTTCGTTTGCTTAACTCTGCCGACATCGAGAGCATCAACTTCTTGAAGGATGCCTCTGCTGCCATCTATGGTTCCAAGGCGGCTGGTGGTGTCGTACTCGTTACGACCAAGCGTGCCAAGGATGCTAAGATGACAATTGAGTATAGTGGCTCATTTACAGCCAAGAAATTGGGATTGCAACCAGAGTTGATGAGCATGGACCAATGGTGTGATGCTGTGGAGACTGCCTTGACGAATGATGGTGGTACCAATACCAACTGGCTAACTTATGTGGATTTGGCACGTAGATACAAAAACTCATATATAGACCTAGACAAGAATCCTAATCCATTTGGAGCAGCAGGATTCACGGATGTAGCAGACTTTGTTTATTCCGACAATGATTGGCAGAAGACCTTGTGGGGTAACTCTTGGAGCACTCAGCATAGCTTGAGTCTTTCGGGTGGTAACCAAAGCAATTTGTTCCGTATCTCTTTGGGCTTCCTTTATGATGGCTCTCCATTGCAGTGGGGTAACAATAACAACAAGCGTTTCAACCTTCGCGTGAACGATAAGTTGCAGGTGGCAAAGAACTTCTCTTTGGTCACAGACATTGCTTACAACCGCCAGGATCAGGTTTCTCCTTCACAGATAGGTAGTGTACTTTCTGCCTCTACTCCTCAGCCAGGTCTTCCCGCCTCTACCATTGATGGCAGACCATATGCATGGGGTACATGGTGTGCGCCAAACTGGTTGGCAGAGCTAGGTGGTGACAATAAGTTGAGAGTGAATGCCATCAACATCAGTGAGGTGGCTACATGGAATATCAATAAGCATTTGGATGCTGTTGTGACCATCGGCTACAATACCTCTAGTGCTACGCGTGACAATGTGAAGAATGCCATCGAGTGGTACAACTATGCAGGTACAAGGGTTGTTTATAACAACCCAACTCAAGCAGAGAGTAGCTATACCAGCACTTTTAGTCGTACCGATTACTATATGGGTTCTGGCTATTTGAATTATCATAATACATTTGCTGATGCACACAATGTGAGTGTAATGGCAGGTGCCCAGTACAACTATACCCAGTTCAAGGGCTCTGGTTTGTCGGTGAAGGACATTAACCCTAATTTGGAGGTGCCTAATGGTCAAGGTGAAATTACACTTTCCAATGTCTCCAAGTATCATGAGGCGATGATGTCTTATTTTGGTCGTTTGAACTATGACTATAAGGAGCGTTACCTCTTGGAGGGCTTGATGCGCTACGATGGTAGCTCTAAGTTTCAGCCTGAAAATCGCTGGCAGTTCTTCTGGGGCTTGTCTGGTGGTTGGCGTTTGATGGAAGAGTCGTTTATGAAACCTCTCAGCCATATCTTCAGCAACTTGAAACTCCGTTTGAGCTATGGTGTGGTAGGTAATCAGAATGGTATCGGTCGCTATGATGGTACTCAGCTCTATAATGTTAAAACATCAGAGGGTGCTTTGATTGGTGGTGGATTGCTCTCTTACATTGATACCAACGGTGAGTTGGCAAGTACCGACCGTACATGGGAAAAGATTCACAACTACAACTTAGGTCTCGACTTCGGTTTCTTGAACAACCGTTTGACGGGTACCGTGGAAGCCTTCTATAAGCGTAATAACAATATGTTGATTTCTGTTACTTATCCTGGCATCCTAGGTGATAACGCTCCTAAGGCAAACAAAGGTAAGTTTGAGGCTAAGGGATGGGAACTCAATGTAAACTGGGCTGACAAGATCGGTCAGGTGAAATATCATGTAGGAGGTATGATCACTTATGCTACCAATAAGTTGATAGACTATGGAGCTACCAATGTCATCTCCTCTGGTTTGCATTCAGATATAGAAGGCTATCCTCTCAACTCTTATTTCGGCTATCGCTATATGGGCAAGATACAGAACAAGGAACAACTCCAAAAATACACCGATTATTATTATGGTGGAAATACGGTAAGTTGGACAGGTTCTCTCCGTTTGGGTGATAATATGTATGAGGATGTAAACCATGACGGCAAGCTCAATGAGAAAGACTTGGTTTATTTGGGAACTAATGACCCTAAGCTTTCTTACTCCTTCAACTTTGGTGCAGAGTGGAAGGGCATCGACTTCAGCATGATGTTCCAGGGAGTAGGCCGCCGTACCATCTTTAGAGATAAGAAGGATGGACTCAACACTTGGCGTGTGCCTATGCAGGCGATTTACCTGAATACTACGACTCAAAGTATCGGTAACACATGGAGTCCAGAGCATCCAGACGCTTATTATCCAACCTACACCAACATCACGTGGATTAATAAGTACAACTACCAGATCTCTTCTTGGAGTGTGGAGGATGGTGCTTATCTCCGTTTGAAGAACCTCACCATAGGTTACACATTGCCACAGAACATCATCAAGAAGTTGAAACCACTGAGTCGTCTCCGTGTATATTTCACCGGCAACGACCTCTGGGAGACAAGCAAGATACGTGATGGTTGGGATCCTGAGCAGTCGAACAATGCTTACGATGACCATGCAAATCCATTGTCACGTTATCCATTCAGCAGAACATTCACCTTTGGCGTGGATGCCACATTCTAACCTCTAAACACAGACAACTATGAAGATTAAGAATATAAAATATATATTGTTCATGGCAGCTGCACTCAGTTTGCAGTCTTGCTTGGACTTGGATCCACAGGACCAGTTGGGTGGTGACAAAATGTGGGTTAAGGCTTCCGACTATGAGCAGTTCGCTAACAACTTCTATACTTGGACCACCGACTTTGGCTCCATCTATAATGATGGTAGTGCGCATAGTGACAGTCGAAGTGACCTCATCACTTATCAGACACCTAACACGGTAAGCAAGGGTACCAATACCATTCCGACATCGGATGGCAACTATAGTAATAACTACAAGCACATACGCCGTTGCAACCTGCTCTTGCAGAATGCCGAGAAATACAGTCGCAAGGAAGATATCAAGCAGTATGTGGGTGAGGCTCACTTCTTCCGTGCATACTCTTATTTCGACTTGGTGCAGCTCTTTGGTAATGTCATCAAGGTGACAGAGCCTATCGATGTTTCGTCAGAGCAGATGACGGTGACTCGCAACGATCGTGGAGAAGTGATAGATTTCGTAATCTCAGACTTGCAGAGTGCCATCGAAGAACTACCTTCCAACTCTCAGATATCATCTAATGAAGATGGACGTGTCAGCAAAGAGGCGGCGCAGGCATTCCTTTCACGTGTGGCTCTCTATGAGGGTACTTGGCAAAAATTCCACAACAACAATACGGAGCGTGCCAATGCCTTGCTCGACATCGCCGCTAAGGCTGCCAAGGCAGTGATAGACAGCAAGCAGTTCTATCTCTTCGGTACACAAGGTGAGAGTGTGGCACTTGGTGAGAGTGCTCAGAAGTATATGTTTATCCTCGAGAATGAGAAAAGCAACCCTGCTGGTTTGGCAAAGTCTGCCAATCATGAGTATATTCTCTCTCGTCACCATGACACAACATTGAAGCCAATAGGTAGTAACATCACGCAGGAGACGGTGAACAATGTGCAGTGGGTAACGCGCAACTTTGTGAACCTCTATCTCTGTAGCGATGGATTGCCTATAGAAAAGTCACCTAAGTTCAAGGGCTATGCCAAGAAGACGGATGAGTTTGAGAATCGTGACAATCGAATGAAGAATACGCTCTTGATGCCAGGTCAGTACTATTGGAAGGGTAATAACAATCCACGTAAAACTTGGGATGACGCTACCGACATCAAGCCTGCTGGCGGCAATGGACTCCTTTATGAGGGAGGCGGCTCAGGCTCAGGATATGCTAACCAGAAATGGGGAGCAGAGCGTGAGGTGACATCTGGCAAGGAAGGCTATGATTATCCTGTCATCAGATATGCAGAGGTGCTTCTCAACTATGCTGAGGCTGTGTTCGAGCGTAATGGTAGCATCAGTGATGCAGACCTTAATGTCTCGCTCAACTTGGTAAGATGCCGTGTCAATCCAGAGATGCCTAAGCTTTCCAATAGCTTTGCTTCTGCCAATGGCTTGGATATGCGTGAGGAAATCAGACGTGAGCGTACCGTGGAACTCTATCAAGAAGGTTTCCGACTTGATGACTTGAAGCGTTGGGCTACTGCAGTACAGGTTATGAACCAACCATTGCTCGGTGTGAAATACACGGGTACGGAGTATGAGTCGCATTGGGGTGGTACTGCTCCTTCTCAGGCGAAGAACTCCGATGGATGTCTGATCATAGATAATAATCGCAAGTGGACCGACAAGAACTATCTCTATCCGATACCTTCAGACCAGTTGCAGTTGAACCCACGGTTGGGACAAAATCCTGGTTGGGAGTAAGTATGTAGAACTTAAAACGCAAGAACAATGAAAATCAAATCATTCATGATATTAGCCCTCGCTGGGGCGTTGCTCAACACCTCATGCAGTCAGGACAAGGACTTGGGGGGCATTTTGTCAGATACCCAACTGATCCAAGAGGTTCAGCTCAATTGCGAGAAAAATCTCAAGTTGGCAGTGGGTATGTCTAAACAAGTGGAGACTACCATCTCACCAGCTGATGTGGCAGACCCAACCCTTACTTGGAAATCATATAACAAGGACATCGCCTCAGTGGATGCGAATGGAAAAATAGAGGCTCTGAAGGTGGGCGATGCTACCATTGCTATCAAGCAGGCTCACTGCCTCAACACCCTGGTATCTATGAGTATCAAGGTGATGCCAGTGGCTACGGATGTGGAAGTGGAGGATTTTTCCATGTATGAGGGAACTTCACGCCAGTTGGAGGTTGTATTAACCCCTATGGATGCTTACGATGTGATGGCGTGGACTTCTTCGAACACAGAAATCGCTACTGTAGATGAGGAGGGTAACGTGTCAGCCTTGAAACCTGGCACCACGACCATCACAGCCACTACGACGGATGGTACAAATATTTCTGCATCGGCTACGCTTACCGTGAAGCAAGTGGTGCCAGTGGAGAGCCTGAATCTTACCAGCCCGGGTTACGACCTGAACATTGGTGATAAGGGTACTATCAAGTGTGAGTTGGTTCCTGCTGATGCCACTGCCGACTTGCTTACTTGGAGCAGCAGCGATGAGAGCATTGTCACTGTGGATTCTAAGGGCGAGGTAACTGGTGTTGGATATGGCACAGCTGTTATCACAGCCACTTCATCCAATGGTAAGTCTGCTTCTGTCAATATCACCGTGGGTGAGGGTACTATCAACCATGACTTCGGTAAGGATATTTCTCCTTGGTATAATCACAATGGTTCTACTGTTTCCTACGATGGCACTTGCATGACCTACAATATGGCATCTGGTGGTAAGTGGAGAGGTGACTTGAGCTTGGCTTCTAATAATAATAAGGTGAAACTCAACGTAGGTACTTATCGCTATTTTGCTATCAAGATGACACGTCCTGGTGGTTATGCTCTCAACTGGAATGGCAATGGTACTATCGTGCTTGATACACAGAAGGGACGTTATCAGCAGAGTCAAGGCAATGGTAACAATCGATATAGCATCTGGGGCTACGACAATCCTGCCGATTGTCCAATGGACGAGCCTGCCGTGCTCTACTTCGATCTGCAATCAACCTTTGGAAACGCTGGTTATACCTTCCCTACAGATGGACTTTCTGATGAGTTGACAACCTTCAAGTTTGTCATTGCCGATATTCCAAACAGCTATGCAGGCACCTACAAGGTTTATTGGGTACACACCTTCAAGACCCTTGATGAGTTAAAGGCTTTCGTAGAAAACAACAAGTAACAATCGCATCATTATGAAAACAAAGAATATGTTATCAGTATTAGCAATCGCAGTCGCAGCTCTCTTCACGAGCTGCGGCAGTGAGATACCACAGGGCTCTTCTGATTATTTCAACAATTTGCCATCTCAAGACGAGATCATGGTCAAGAAGAGTTATCTGCCATTGCAGCATCCTTGTATGCTCCATTCCCAGGAAGACATCAATGGCGTGAAAGGCAAGTTGGCTGTCTCTCCTTGGAAAGAGGCTTACGAGCACTTGCAGCAGAGCAGCTATGCACAGTCTTCATACCGTGAGGGTACTGCTGCCCTTCTTGATGGCTACCTGAAGCGTATGGATCAGAAAAACTGGAGTGGCAAGTATTCGGACTATAATAACTACACCGCCTTGATGCGTGATGCTGCCGCCGCTTATCAGTTGGCTCTACGCTACAATCTTTCTGGCGACACACAGTATGCCGATGCCGCTGTCAATGTGCTCAACGCATGGAAGAAGAACTGTAAGGGCTTCCTTAAATTGGAGGGATATGTGGATAATATTCCAGACCCTAATGAGTTCTTGATGGAGATACAGGCTCACCAGATGGCGAATGCCGCAGAGCTACTTCGCAACTATGAGGGATGGCAGACACAAGACTTCGAGGAGTTTAAGACTTGGATGAAAGATACCTTTTATTCTGTCGCCATCACTTATCTGAAGAACCATCAAGGTGGACAGGGTACGATGCACGCTTGGCTCAACTGGGACTTGGCTAATCTCACCTCCGTGCTTTCCATTGGTATTCTCTGTGATGACAACTATATGATCAACTTTGCCATCAACTACTTCAAGAATGAGGATGGTCTCTTTGCTGAGGTGGGCAATGTGAAGAATGCTATTCCTTTTGTACACCAAGACCCAGATTCTGAGGAACTCTTGGGACAGTGCGAGGAGAGTGGACGTGACCAAGGACATGGCACCTTGTGTGTGGCATTGTTGGGTACCTTCTGCCAGATGGCATACAATATAGGTGAGGATCTCTTTGCTTACGACAATTATCGTGCATTGGCGATGGCAGAATATGTGGGCAAGTACAATCTGCTTACCGATGAGGCTTTCCCTCAGTTCTCAAATACGCAGAACGGAATGGCTCCTGAGTATTTCCGCTACGACTCTGATACCTTCCCTTATACAGCCTATACCAATCCATCATGGTCTAATCCAACCATATCTGCAGACCAACGTGGCACTAAGCGTCCTTGCTGGGAACTCTTCTATGGTTATGCCAAGGCACACAATGTGAGTGCCATCTATTGCCAGAAGTGGGTAGAGCAAATGCGTACCTACAATAGTTATGGTTGTGACGGTGGTGCTGGCGACTATGGACCTAACTCTGGCGGTTTCGACCAGTTGGGTTATGGAACTTTGATGTTCGCAAAATAAACGCAGGTGATTATATCATCTCGTCAATAGGAGAGGGTTGCATTTCTTGGAATGAAAGAAATGCAACTTTCTCCTATTTTTTATTACGTAAAGGAGAATAGGCATCCGTATTTTGGGAAAATAACTAATAATACTAACTTAAATAGTAAACGAATATGAAACAGAATTTACTTCATGCAGTTGTAGGTATTGCTTTGGCAATGTTTACCACAAGTGCTTTGGCACAAGATGTGACAGAAAATGTGTCTGTGACGAGTGATGTTACCTTGGCGTACAATAAAGAGCAAGCTAACACTGCTGACCAGGCAATGTCGGATAGAGCTGCCATTGAAATGTACACCTTATTTGATGCTGATAATACGCTCAAGAGAGAATACATCGGCTTGATGTCTTTTCAACTTCCTGTAAAGAGTGGATATTCTGTCAAGTCTGCCACATTGCGATTGGTGACAGAGCGTGCCAAGGGTACGATGGCAATTTATGCTTTTGGGGCTGATGTATCAAATAATGACACTTATAACTCTCAGAAAGAGAATGTGGATAATGCTCGTCAAAATGCTCCACTTGCACTAACCACTCTAAAGGGAACATCGGGTAAGGCGACTTTTGATAATGGTGCTTCTACTAATATGCAAGATTGGGTCAATGTCATAGACTTGACTGCTTATGCCCAGAAGAAGATTGATGGTAAGGTGAATCTCCTCTTGGTTAACAATGCCGAGAGCACAGGAACATCTATCCAAGTATATGCAAGTGAGGCGGAGAAACAAATCAAGAATGGTAAGGCGACTAGTCCTAAATTCACTTATAATGAGGGAGATTTGCTGCCTTTGCTTACGGTGGTATATGAGAAAAATGAGGATGTGAAGAGTAATGTGCTCGACCCAACGGCTGATACATGGGTATATAAAGGAAACACAGGCTCTTTTGGTTCTGACAGAGCAATAGAACTTAGTTATGAGGAACAAGAGGGTAAAGACCCAAAGGAGATTGATGCCTTGATGTCTTTCCAATTGCCAACTTTAGCACTTTCTTCTGACTATACTATCAAGAGTGCTACATTGCGTTTGGTTTCAGAACGTGTAAAGGGGGACAGAAATGTCAATATCTATGGCTATGAGGCTTTTGATGAAACAACTAATTATGCAGGTGAAGAGGCTAAAATTGCAGCAGCCAAGACTGCTGGCAATCTGATTACTACATTTGCAGCCAAAGGTTCTAACAAGGCAATGCCTTATGATGAACTTCCAGAAGCATATAAGACTGTAGATGCTTGGGTGAATGAAATCGACTTGACCGATTATATTAAAGGTCAGGGTAAGGCAGATGTTCATTTGCTTCTTACAAAGGCAAAGTCTAGCACAGAATCAGTCAAGTTCTATTCTAAGGATTTAGCCGAAGATATAGTCAATGGCAAGGACAATAGCTTGGTATTTAAGAAGGAAGACCTTTTGCCACATCTTACAATCGTGTATGAGAAGAATTTCCATGAATTAGCTGTAACAGCAGCAGAGGCGGCTACTCTCGTATTGCCATATGATGCTACTATCCCAGAAAATGTGAAAGTTTATACTTTGAGTTATTCTGGTGGTGGAAAAGCAACTGCTACAGAGGTAAAAGATGTCCTCCCTGCCAACACCCCAGTTTTGGTAAATGCACCAGAAGGCAATTATCAGTTTGTGAAGACAGGTAATGGCAGTAAGGCAGATTCTCCAGTGAAAGATGGATTGGTAGGTGTATGGGAAGAAACTACAGCACCTGCTGGTACTTATGTATTGCAAAATAAAAATGGTAATGTTGCTTTCTATAAAGTTGAAGAAGGCTCTATTATCAAGGTGAAGGCTAACCAGGCATATCTCCAGTTGGCACAGTCTATTGCTGATAGCAAGTTGCAGAGTATATCCATCGACTTTGGTGGAACCAATGGAATCCATGTCATCGATTCTGAAAAGTCAGGTCGAGAGGACGCTATCTACACATTGAGTGGTATGCGTGTGGATAAAAATCACCTTAACAAAAATCAAATATACATTTGTAACGGAAAGGCATTTGTCGTTAAATAACTAAACTATGAGCTTTGTGAAAAAGAAGTATATCAAATTGGATACTCACATAGTTCGTTTTGATGCTCAGCAAATGATGCAAGGAAGTAAGCAGCCTTTGGGTACTACAGTTGAAGAAGACGACTATGCTGACGAGGAACTGGAAACTTTGAGTAAGGGATACCATCGTTTCACTCCTTGGAGTGATGAGTGGGAAGACTAAAATAAAAGAAACAGCAAAGTGATACTTTTAGGGTTATCGCTTTGCTGTTTTATTTTTATTTTGTGGATATATGGGGGTGGAATCTTAATCCACGGCGAATAAGTCATCAAGTGTCACTTCTTCATTGACACAGGATGCTTCACGCCTGTCTTTTAAACCGAATGAGGTCACCAATATTACTTGCAAGGAATGAGATGGCTTGTCTGTTACTGCTCGCATTCATTGAGGGTAAATGGAAGAAGTTGCATCTTTTCTGCTAGTCTTTTCTGCTATTTTCCGTTGCTTCATCTCTCTCTACGATGCAATATTTACCTATTGCTGCCGTTTCTTCTTATGAAGTATTATTTAATAAGGTATAATTCAAGCAAGAATGATGAATATGAAGAAAAGAATAATGAGTCTCGCTTTGCTATTGGCTGCTGTCATAGAAATCAATGCACAAGAGATGGAGAGTCCTGTGGGTAAGTTCTCGGTGATTCCTCATGTGGGGGTGGGTATTTCCAACTGGAGCAATAATGAACTCAGTTTCAATGGAAGTGAGTTGTTGAAGTCGAAATATCAGGCAGGCTTCAATGGCGGTGTCGATGTCGAGTATCGTGCCACTAAGGAAGTGGCTGTGAGCCTCGGTGTCAACTATGCTCGCCTCGGCTTCAAGTTCCCTAAGTATCAGGCGGAGAATGAGAACCCAGATAAATCCACGACTCTCGAAGGATATGATAACATCCATATTAATTTGGACTACATCCAGGTGCCTCTGAAGGTAAGGGCTTACATCACTCGCAACTTGTCGCTGACATTGGGTGTGCAGGCAGGCTTCTTATGCGGTGACGGCAAGTGGAAGATGGACTATACCCAGGTTACCATCCGAAATGAGGAGGTGACGGCTAAGGAGACAGAGACGAAGACGCATACTTGGCCTGCCAAGAAACTCGATGTCTCCATCCCTATTGGCGTATCTTATGAGTATATGGGTGTGATCCTCAGCGCACAGTACAACCTCGGTTTGACCAACGTGAGCGATGCCCCAAAGGCGGTTGATAAAAGTTGCAAGAACAAAGGCTTTGGGGTATCAGTCGGCTATCGCTTCATGTTGTAGGATATAACTCGTGTTTATAGTAAAAGAATAACGGATAAAAGGAATATCTACTGTAAGTTTAAGTATTCTTCCTATTTCAATCGTATTGATAATAAAACAATGACGATGAAAATAGGAAGAATACTTTTTTTTGTGTCTGCCTTGTTGCTGGCTAATGGCTCGGTAATGCAGGCTAGTTCTTCTGAAAAGCAGAAGAAAGAGGCTGCTAAGACGGAGGTGAATGAGGATGTACCTGCTCTCGATGTCGATAAGCAGTTGCAATATTGCCACAAGCAAGTGGCTCGTGCCTTGGCGGAGCTGAAGCGGAAAGATGGTTCTTACGACTATACGATGGAGCCTCGCAACATTTTGAAAGATGACAAGCAGAAGGGATGGAACTGCCGTAAGGCAACGCCTGAGGAGTGGTGCGATGGATTCTGGCCTGGCATCTTGTGGATGGACTACCAAATTTCGCATGATAACGCCGTTAGAACGGCTGCCGAAGGTTATACAAATGCCCTTCGAGGCATTGCCTACCGCCCCTGCTATGACCATGACATCGGTTTCTTGATGTTCTGCTCGTATGGCAAGGGATATGAGGTGAATCACTCCCAAGACTACAAGAATGTCATCTTGGCTTCCGCCGACTCTCTCGCCACCCTCTTCAATCCTATCGTGGGTACGATATTGAGTTGGCCTCGTGAGGTAAAGCCTCGCAACTGGCCTCACAATACCATCATGGACAATATGATGAACCTCGACATGATGTTTTGGGCTGCCAAGAATGGGGGCAACAAACTCCTCTATGATTTGGCGGTAACTCATGCCAAGACCACGATGCAAAATCATTTCCGACCAGATGGCAGTTGCTATCACGTGGCGGTATATGATACCATCAATGGCAATCTCATCAAGGGTGTGACCCACCAGGGATATGCCGACAACTCGATGTGGGCTCGTGGGCAGAGCTGGGCTATCTATGGCTATACCATGGTATATCGCTATACCCACAACAAGGTGTTCCTCGATTTCGCCCAAAAGGTGACCGACATTTACATTAAGCGTCTCAAGGAGACAAGCGATGACTTGATACCTCTTTGGGATATGGACGACCCTCGTGGCTTGCAAGCTCCTAAGGATGCTAGCGCGGCTTGTGTGGTGGCTGATGCCTTGCTCGAACTGCAACAGTATGTGGGCGGCGAGAAAGGAGAGGAATATAAGCAGTTTGCTCTGCAAACGCTCGCTCAGTTGAGCACACCGAAGTATCAGAGTGGCAAGAAGAACGTTGCCTTCCTCATGCACAGCACGGGGCATCATCCTGCTGGCAGCGAGATAGATGCTAGCATCATCTATGCCGACTACTACTACTTGGAGGCTCTGATGAGAGCCAAAGAGTTTGGTTTTTAGGTTTTAGTTAGTTTTATTATATTGATTAGTTTATGCAAAAACAAAAGGTGGATGCAGGGTCTCATGGGAGAGACTTCTTGCATCCACCTTTTTATATTAATAATGTATAGGGATTATCCTACTTGGCTTCCTGGTTTCACCTTGCCCAAGAGCGAGGTGACGTTGAGGCTACCATCGAAGTTGACTGCGGAGAGAATCATACCTTGACTCTCGATGCCCATCATCTTGCGAGGAGCAAAGTTGGCAACGAAGAGTACGTCCTTGCCAATCAACTGCTCTGGCTCATAGTATGCGGCGATACCTGAGCAGATGGTGCGCTCTACGCCGCTACCATCGTCGATGGTGAACTTCAAGAGTTTCTTAGACTTCTTCACCTTCTCGCAGTTCAAGATATGGCCTACACGGATGTCGAGTTTCTCGAAGTCCTCGAAGCTAACCTCTGGCTTGATAGGCTCTGCCTTATAAGAAGCTTCCTCGTTAGCCTTCTTGGTATCTTCCAACTTCTGGAGCTGCTTCTCGATGGTCTCGTCGTCTATCTTCTCGAAGAGCAACTCAGGTTCAGCGAGCTGGTCACCAGCCTTCAAGAGGTCGGTGCTGCCGAGCTGGCTCCACTCGAAGTTAGGCATGTTGATCATCTTGCGGAGCTTCTCTGAAGAGAATGGCAAGAATGGCTCGAAGGCGATGGCGAGGTTGGCTACCAACTGGAGGGAGATGTTCAAGATGGTCTCCACACGCTTAGGGTCGGTCTTCCAAACCTTCCAAGGCTCGCACTCTGTGATATACTTATTACCGATACGTGCCAAGTTCATGGCTTCCTTCTGAGCCTCACGGAACTTGAAGACATCGAGGAACTGCTCTACCTTCTCCTTTACGTCCTTGAACTCAGCGATGGCTTTCTTGTCAACCTCCTGCAACTCACCACAAGCAGGAACGACACCGTTCCAATACTTCTTGGTCAATTGGAGGGCACGGTTGACGAAGTTACCATAGATGGCAACCAACTCAGAGTTGTTGCGCTCCTGGAAGTCCTTCCAAGTGAAGTTGTTGTCCTTGGTCTCAGGTGCATTGGCAGTCAATACATAGCGCAATACATCCTGCTTGCCAGACATATCTACGAGATACTCATGCAACCAAACAGCCCAGTTGCGAGAGGTGGAAATCTTGTCGTCCTCCAAGTTCAAGAACTCGTTGGCAGGTACATTGTCTGGCAAGATATAGTCGCCGTGAGCCTTCAGCATGGTAGGGAAGATGATGCAGTGGAACACGATGTTGTCCTTTCCGATGAAATGAACAAGGCGTGTCTCAGGGTCTTGCCACCACTTCTGCCAAGTACCCCACTTCTCAGGGTGAGCATCGCAAAGCTCCTTGGTGTTGGAGATATAACCAATAGGTGCATCAAACCAAACGTAGAGCACCTTGCCTTCCGCTCCCTCTACAGGAACAGGGATACCCCAATCCAAGTCACGGGTCATCGCACGAGGCTGTAAGTCCATGTCGAGCCAGCTCTTGCACTGACCATATACGTTAGGACGCCATTCCTTGTGCTCTTCGAGAATCCACTGCTTCAACCAGTCTTGGTACTTGCCCAGTGGGAGATACCAGTTCTTGGTAGGCTTCTTGATGAGTCCATGTCCAGGGTTGTTTTTGTTGGTTGGGTTGATCAACTCCTCAGGAGAGAGAGTTGCACCACACTTCTCGCACTGGTCGCCATAAGCACCCTCTGCGCCACAACGAGGACAAGTACCCACGATGTTGCGGTCGGTGAGGAACTCGCCTGTTACCTCATCGCAGAACTGCTCCTCAACCTTCTCCTCCAATACGCCCTTGTCGTAGAGGGTACGGAAGAAGTCAGAGGCAAACTGATGGTGAATCTTTGAAGTAGTGCGGCTATAGATGTCGAAAGAAATGCCAAACTCCTCAAATGACTTCTTGATGATGTTATGATAGCGATCTACTACCTCTTGTACGGTGATACCTTCCTTCTTGGCACGGATGGTGACAGGCACGCCGTGCTCATCGCTACCGCCGATGAAGACAACGTCTTGCTTCTTGAGGCGGAGATAGCGAACATAGATATCGGCTGGCACATAGACACCTGCCAAGTGACCGATATGCACACCACCGTTGGCGTAAGGCAAAGCAGCCGTCACGGTGGTACGTTTAAAGTTCTTTTGTTCCATATTAGCTAATATATTTTATTATTTGGGTGCAAAATTACAAAAAATGTTGGAAATGAGGAAGTTTTCCGTAGGAAATATTTAGCTATACGGACTTAATTATCCCATGATGAACTCCAGCCCCATCTGCATCGCCTTTTTCACCATCTGAGCCACATTGTTCACATGCAACTTGCTCATCAGGTTGTGACGATGAAACTCTACGGTGTTGGCGCTGATGTTCAACTCTTGGGCAATGGTATTGGTGGAATGCCCATCAGAAATATATTCCAAGACTTCCAACTCTCTACTGGATAGGTTGACTTGTCTAGTATTCTGCAGGTTGATGAGCCTGACAAACTGTTGGCTGTAATACCCCTTCCCATCCTCTATCTTGTGCAGGGCCGTGAGCAGCTCTTGTGGATTTTCATTTTTTAATACGATGGCATCAGCGTCTTCATTCATCAGTTGCCTTATCGTCCATATTTCTTGGTGCATCGTATATACCACAATCTTAGTCTTAGGATGCTCCTGGTGGAGTAGCTTGATGAGCGCCAAACCATTGTCATTGCTTAGTTCTAAGTCGATGATGGCGGTGTCTATGTTCTCTTGGTTGATGATTTCCCTTGCAGATGGAAGGTCGGAAGCACATTGTATCTTGGTGTATAGACCATCTTGCGAGATGAGTGTTCGCAAACCTGCCAATACGATAGGATGGTCGTCAACGACGAGAATGCTTTTGCTTATTTTCATGATGATACTAATTGAATGCAGCCTTTCATGAGCCAAAGCTCATTGCTTATAGTTGATACTTGATTTCTACTTGATACTCTTCGTCCGTATTTCTTACTTGTAGCTCAGCTTGCAGCGCATCGGTTCTCAACTTCAGGGTGTCTTTCCCGATGCCAGACTTGCTTTGGGTAATAGGATGAACGGGTGACAAGTCGTTGGTGACGGATATGACACCTTGGGTTCCGATGGTATCAAGTACGACGCTGATCATCTTGCTGTAACCATACTTGATGGCGTTGGACACGCATTCCTGGATGATGCGATAGATTTCAAGAGCCTTGTCGCTAGGAATGGTCAGTTTCTTGAAAGAGGTGCTGATGAATGGCTTGACGATGGTCCCATCTTCGGCAGTTACCGACTGGCAATAGATTTCGACCAACTCTGTGAGCGATGTGTTGTCAAATCTTGGTGGTATCAGTTCATGTGACAGGTGGCGAACGTTATGCCCCACGTTCTTGAGCAATCTTTCAGCTTCCTCCCTGTTGGTTTGCATCATAATGTTAACTGCCAGGATGTCGTTGCATACGCCATCGTGCAATTCCTTGGCAAGACGCTTGCGCTCGTTCTCCACACCATTGATGTAAGAGGTCTTTTCAGACAATTCGGCACGTTGCTTGTCCAGTTTCTTGCGGTATAGGATGGCGAGGATGGCTATCAATAGTATGATGAGTGCCAAGATGAGCCATAGAATACGAATGTAGAGCAAACTCTGCTCGTGGCTCATCTTCTCGATTTGCATCTCTTTCTCCAAGGTCTTGTACTTGACGTTGAACTCGCTCAGTTGCTTGTCGATGTCGCTTTGTTTGAGGGAGTCGCTCTGTAGGTAAGCCTCGTGCATGGTTTGATATGCTTGAGCGGATTTTCCCATATTGTGAAGGCACTTGGCTTTCGTGGCGAGGAGTTTGTCCTTAGGCATCGCCTGGTTGGTGGACGATAGTTTGGCGATGCTGTCGAGCAGTGCCCATTGCTCAGCGTATTTCTTCTGTTGCCCCAGTAGGTCAGCCTTGATTTCCAGTATGCCCAGCACGCCATTGCTCGTAGCGGCGAGACTGCGGCTGGCTTCATCGGCGTATGGCAGGTAGAGGGCGATGGAGTCAGTCTTGCCCAGTTGCAAGTATGATTTGAGTAGTGGGGAAAGATATTTGAGCATCAACACGTTATAGTTGGCTTGCTTTACCATACTCCATATCGGTGTCAGAGTGTTGACGCATTTCTGAAATTCGCCTTGTCGCATGAAGATGGCTGCCTTGTTGGCATGTGCAGACAGTCGCTCGATGGTATCGTTGGTGGCAATGGCTTTTGATTCAGCCTTGTCGGAGTACTCTATGGCTTCTTTGTATCTCTTCTGTTCGTTGAAAAGTACAGAGATACAGTTGTAGAGGTAAATCTCATATTCTGCATTCTCGCTTTGGATCGCTTTATGGATGCCCTTTTTGTAATAGGTGAGTGAGGAGTCCAGTTCGCCTATTCTGCGATAGCAGATGCCCATGGCACCACACATCGCAAGCATGCCGTCGTCGTCTTTTATCTTTTCGGCAAACGGGATGCCTTCCTTTCCGATGGCAATAGCCTCTCTCATCTTTCCCAAGTCTGTGTATGCGGTCATCTTCTCGCTGGTAAGCCAACTGCGTGTGGTGTCGGCGCAGTCCATCTGGAGTGCGCTGTCTATGAGGTGGATGGCCTTTTCCTTCTCGCCTCCGGCATTGTAGTTGGTGGCTTCTATGAACAAGGAATATGCTCGTTTCTCGTCTTCCCCTTTGTCTTGTTGGCAAGCGGAAAGAAAGGCGATGGTGGATAGAAGGAGGAAAAAATATGTAAAAATAGTGTATTGTCTATGATGTATCATTTGCTTCATTTGCTTTTGCGATGAATGGTTGTCCGTGCAAAGATATGAAAAATAATCTGAAGACACTCTTTTTCTTCTGTTAAAGTTTATGGCAAGTGTTGTTTTTTCGAAAATGCGACCATGTGCCTACGGAAAACCATTGGTAGTATGCGGCGGTATTCCGTGGGAATCAAGGAAAAATCCGATTTTTAGGCACAAGTCGCACCATCATGCTGATATTTGTCGCTATCTTTGTGAAGAGTTTAATCATTTTTTAGTAATACTTAATGCTATATTTTATGAGAAAGAAAAGCTTTTTGATTTTTGTTTCTGTTCTTACCGCATTCTTCTTTGTGATGACATCATGCGGTGGTGACGATGGACCTAATGACCCAAACAATCCAGACAATCCCGAAAACCCTGATTTTCCTGAGAGTCCAGATAATCCTGGTTCTGTGGCAGCTTCGGAAGTTTATGAGATTACGGTCGAAAACTCTGTTGTCTCTGGCTCTCATGTTGAGGACGATGGTACGAAAACGATGAGGTTTGAATTTGCGAAGGGAAACATAATGCGTGCCAAAGCTGTGTCACGTGATGAAATAGATAGTCCTGTAGGTAGTCCTGCCGATTCTTATTGTGACAATATAACAGAGGCAGAACTGGCTTATACTAATATCATCACGACAACTATGACTTATCGCGAAGAATACTATCCCTCGGGCACGTCTGAAGTGGAGACTGCAACGCATAAAGCCAATGTTGAGAATGGCAGAGTGAAAAGTGGCTCCATCCGCAAGTCATGGATGAATGGTGAACGTCCATTCGAACTCTCTTATAACACAGATGGCACGTTGAAAGAAATGCGTTATAATGATATTGGGGATGACGGAACAGATGATTGGGACATCCATTATTTCGATTGGCAAAATGGCAATCTGTCCCAGGTGAGATGTCCTAATTTGAATATCACCTCTTCCTTCACATACGATGGTAGCTCGCGCAATCCTTTTGCGACTTTGGACTTGAATCACTTGTTGATTATGGACGAGGAGTTCTTTGAGGGGACCAATGGAGAGGTGCTAGAGCTGCTGACAATAGGAGGAAAGTTGGGCAAGCGTACCGAGAACTTGGTGAAAGAGTATCTTAGTGTAGATGAAGGTACTCCGTACACAGTGAAAGTTACCTATTCTAAGCTGACAGAGGCAGAAGTGGTAGCTGTTGTGGATACGTATGAGTCTAACCAAAAGACTTATAGCTCCAAGTGGACTATCAAGCGTACAGTAAAATAATAAGGAGCAAGGCTTATGAAGTGCATGAGATTTCTTTTGTTTTTTATTTTCGCATTTCTTTCCTTGGCTTGTTTTGCCGAGAAAGGCGATATGTGGGAGGTAACCGATGCCGACTTGACCGTGTGGGATTCGCCCAACTATCTGAACAAGTTGGGCATGATGCATCAAGGGGATGCCTTCGAGGAGGAAGGTATGGATGGCGACATGATCAAGTTCCTCTACAAGGGCAAGACAGCCTATGTGTCTTCTAGCTGTTGCCAACGATTCGAGCCTGAGCCAGACTCTGACGAGGATGTTGAGGAAGGAGAAACGGAGTCTGCTACGCAAGAAGTGGAGGAAACCACCACTGCGCCTACTGGTCAGCCTGTCAACCAAAATGTAGAGGCTTCCAGCAAAAAGGATTCTGCCCAGGTGATAGCCCAAGATGCTGCCGATCCAATAAGTGAAAAGTTTGAAGATGGAGGAACACCCCTCATGATAGCTCTGTTCATCTTGGGAATATTGGGGGGCATCTTAGGCTTGGTAGCCATTGTGTTTACGTTCTTCTATGTATTTAACTATGGGGCTTTGGCACGATGGTTTAATAAGAGATGTGAAGGAGATGTGATACCAGCCAAGCGATTCAACAAGTTGCTGATAGCTCCTGTGCTCGCCGCATTGGGAACGGTGGCATCTACCTTGGTATTTGGATATGCAGCATCAGTGGTGGATTCAGAAAGTACTTGGCAGATTCTTTTGGCTATGCTTGGTATCATCCTCACGGCAGCAATGCCTAGCCTCACTCTTTGGTATAGATACAGGAAAGACAAAAAGCAGTATGGTAAGAAGACGGCACTATGGATGATGGCTTATTCGTTGTTCAGCATTGCTGCTATTTACCTGGTTTGCGTTGTGATAGCCTATATCCTTATCGGAATCGTTGCCGTATTGATTTTCGCCTTGATTTTCGCAGTGGCATTCCCTACGAGATATTATGTCGTGAAGAAGGACTCGTGGTTTTGACCACTATCGTAGAGAGCGGAAAGGTGCTCGAATCATTAGAGTTTTGGCTGCAAGTGGGTGAAAAACGATACTTGCAGCCAAAATTGCTTACATTTTGTAAGATGAGTGGTGGATTCTTTTATGAATAAGGTGGCATTCATATCCCTAGCACAAGAAGCTTACGCTCCTAAGTATAAACCTTTCCTCTGCCTAGCACCAAATCTTCAACGCCCTAGCATAAAACCAGAAGCAGTCCACTGCATACTATTGCGCCTAACTTATATTTCATGAAATCCAAGTTAGATTTGATGAAATGCAAGTTAGGCGCAACTGAATATAAGTTGTATTTTATAGTATGCAGTGGGCTTCGTCGGGCTTTGCGCTAGGCTGTTAGGTGCTCGGTAGCCCATTGGCGGAATTGGGTGCCACGTAAACCACGTACTCGGTAGCCGACTGCGATAATCATCTCTAGTGAGTAGAAAACTACGTTGTAATTCTTGCCATCGGCGGCAGTTGTTAAGAATTTCTTAACAACTGAAATCTCATTTAATTCCTTCTCTTTTAGAATGTTAGCAATGTGCATACTGATGTTTGGCTTGGAGGTGGCAAAAAGTTCTGCCATCTGTTGTTGGCTTAGCCAAATCTTGCCGTCTTTGGCAAAAAGGGCAACAGACGATTTGCCGTCTGCTGTCCTATATATGATTATGTTTGGTTGGTCGTTACTCATTGTTTGATATGGTTTTATGTTGCTCTACTGAATGTTGCAAAGTTACTATTTATTTTTGAGATATGGAGATGTCGAGACATATATTTTATGATATGTGTTGTATATTCTCTTCCTAGATATGCCCTCTCTCCGCCCAGTCGCCTCTATCAAGCGTTCTATATCCGATGGCTTCGGCGAGGTGCATGGTCTCCACGTGCTCGCAGCCAGCCAAGTCGGCGATGGTGCGGGCGACCTTCAGGATGCGACTGTAGGCACGGGCGGAGAGGGAGAGACGCTCCATCGCCATGCGAAGCATATCCATGCCCGCCTCGTCTGGTTCGGCGAAGAGGTGAATCATGCGCTCGCTCATCTGGGCATTGCAGTGGATGCTCTTGTAGTCCTTGTATCGCTCGGCTTGTATCTCTCGTGCCTTGATGACACGCTCACGAATGTTGGCACTCGGTTCGCCGGGGGCAGCCTTGGAGATGTCCTTGAACGGTACTGGTGTTATCTCGCATTGGATGTCGATGCGGTCGAGAAGCGGACCTGAAATCTTGTTCATGTATCGCTGAATCTGACCTGGAGTGCAGACACAGTGGTGCGTAGGGTCGCCGTAGTAACCACATGGACAAGGATTCATGCTTGCCACAAACATGAAACTGCAAGGGTAGTCGGTGGAATATTTCGAGCGACTGATGGTGATGTGGCGGTCTTCGAGCGGCTGTCGCAATACTTCGAGCGTGGTCTTGTTGAACTCCGGTAACTCATCGCAGAAGAGCACGCCATTGTGCGCAAGCGAGATTTCGCCAGGTTGTGGATTGCTGCCACCACCTACCAAAGCCACTTGTGAGATGGTATGGTGAGGAGCACGGAAAGGACGTTGGGAGATGAGCGATACATTCTTGCCGAGTTTGCCAGCGATGGAATGTATCTGTGTGGTCTCCAGGCTCTCTGATAGGGTGAGGGGAGGAAGGATGGAAGGCAGACGCTTCGCCATCATGGACTTGCCTGAGCCGGGAGGTCCCACCATGATGAGGTTGTGACCACCAGCCGCTGCCACTTCCAAGGCTCGCTTCACATTCTGCTGACCACGTACATCGGCATAGTCGAGGTCGCAATGCGTCTGATTCTCATAAAACTCCTTGCGAGTATCAACAATGGTAGGCTCGAAAGCTTGTTTGTCACTCATAAATTGTATAACATCAAACAAGCTGTTCATACCATAGACTTCGAGGTTGTTGACCACGGCCGCCTCACGGGCGTTTTGTATTGGCACAATCAATCCCTTGAAGTGCTCTGCCCTGGCTCGAATGGCAATAGGCAGTGCTCCCTTGATGGGTTGCAGCGTGCCGTCTAGACTCAACTCGCCTACCAGCATAAATTCCTTGAGGTGCGTGTCGGGGATGTTCTCGTTGGCTCCCAAGATGCCGATGGCAAGGGGCAAGTCGAAACTGCTGCCTTCCTTGCGGAGGTCGGCAGGAGCAAGGTTGATGGTGATGTCGGCGATAGGAAACTTGAAACCGCTGTACTGCAAGGCTGCGGCAATGCGGTTACGACTCTCTCTTACAGCCTCGTCGCCAAGACCTGTAAGATGATATTGGACTCCACGTGTGAGGCTTACCTCCACGGTAACCGTAGTCACGTCCAATCCGTTGACTGCGGCGCAAAAAGTTTTGACTAGCATTTCATTCCTTTCCTGCAGGAATAGAGTTTCCTGCATATATTTGAAATTAGATGTTGTTAATAATATATGTTGTCGCCCTCGTCAAGAGGCAAGGGACTTGATTTCCTTTTGGTGCTGCTTTTATTTCAGCAGTTGGTCGAGCTTGTCGTACAGTTCTTGTCGTTTCAAGCCACGAGCTACGATCTTGCCATTTTGCAAGACGATGACATCTGGCACGGAGGTCATTCCTAGTTTCTGCAAGGTCTTGTCTTCCAGCATGTCGCCGGTGCAGATGTTGGACCAAGAGATAGAGTCTCTGTCGAGACTTCTCTTGCAATCTACCTTGCTAGGGTCGAGGCAGATGCTCATCACCTTGAGTTTGCCTTGCGATGCCCTCATGCGCTTCTTCAACTCCCTTTGAAGGTCTTGGCTATCGAAATTGTAGGTAGCCCAGGTGTTGATGACTGCCACTGGCGCACTGCTCAGTTCGGCGCTGGATATGAGTTTGCCTTTGGTGTCGTATGCGGTGAAGGATGGCAATCTGGAGCCTACTCCCACGTCTTTCAGTCCTTTCAACTGCTGTAGCATCTTCTGAAGCTCTCCATTTTTCGGCTGCTTCTTCGCCATAGTCTCAGTTAAGGCGTATGCCTTCTTGAAGTCTGGCTGTGGGTTGCTGATGAAGTACTTTCGGGTGAGATAGATGCTGACGATAGACTCTGGGTGATCCTTGATGAATTGCTCAGCCTTGGCTTTCTCCTCAGGTGGAGAAACATTGAGGATGTTCTCACGGAATGAGTTCATCAGTTCATTGGCTTTCGTTCCCTTGACCGAAAGTTCTTTCAGGTGAGAGGCATCAGCCTTGATGTCAACGGATGCGCCTGACTCAGCAAAGATAGGTTGCTCAGAGAAGTTAGGGAAGACGACGACCAACGTAAAAGGATCCTTGCATTCGCATTCGTATGTGAAGCGACCACCTTCCACCTTGATGGTGTCCATGCCATGGATGCCACCCTCAGGGCTATAAACATAAAATTCACCTTGGTTCATGTTGAGAAATTTGCCTTCAAACTTGAAACGACCACTACCTGCACCACAAGAGGCAAGTACAACAGTCGCTAATAATAAGAGGATGTAAGCAAACTTTTTCATCATGAAAAATTTAAAAGGAGTGTGCCGCGAGCGGGACTCGAACCCGCACAGCCATTACTGGCCAAGGGATTTTAAGTCCCTCGTGTCTACCAATTCCACCATTGCGGCATGGTAAACGTAAGAGATAGAGCGGAAAACGGGACTCGGACCCGCGACCCCAACCTTGGCAAGGTTGTGCTCTACCAACTGAGCTATTTCCGCGTTAGAATTTGCGAGTGCAAAGATAAGGCTATTTCTCGAATTAGCCAAATCAATTTACATATTTTAAGATAAAAGGGCGTATGTTCTGTGCATAAGCCTCCTTTATCTTTAGTTTCCCACCGTCAGAATCGTGCCGACACCCCCATAGGATACTCGATAGCGCATCAAGGGTTTGTCTTCTTTGGATAGACCGCCGCTAGTGATGGCTCCTGTTTCCAGGGCATAGGTACGCTTGCATTTGTTGCAGATGACGGATTGGCGATTGCCCGTCCATTCCAAAGGATAGTTTCTTCCACCATATTGTCTGATACAGTTGGGGCATTGACGATCCCAAGCTACATGACCTTGGAAGTTAGTGCAACCTAGGATGAACCCATTCTTCGTGGCATCCTTGGTGTCATTGCCTGCGCCGATGGCACTGTAGCTGGCATAATTCTCCTTGGCTGTGGTCAGGGCGATGGTTTCGGTCTTGTTCTTGCCATCATTGAGGGTGGAGTAAATTCTCCAAGCGTTGTTGACCTTGCCTGCGCTCACCATGGAATAGGAGCCTTGGTTGAGCAGTGCCGTCTCGATGGAAGAACCTACGTGGTATTGGGTGTAGAAGATGAAGTGGCAGGGATATTCCGTGCTGATGGTGTTCTCGGCATCGCATGAACTCATCATGCCGCAAGTACCTAGGAGTAGGCACCAACTAAGAAAGAGCACGGCTTTGCTAGCCATGCTCTTCACCTTATTATATATATAGGGAATATTTATCATTTCAAAAGCTCCTTCTCGGCATTCTCCATGCGCTCGAAGTGGAACTCAGAGAGCGTATGCTCCATCAACTCCTGTATCTTGTCGTTGCAGAGATTACCGATGCTGCCCTCATGTGTGTGGTGGATATTCTTGTTTGGCTTAAACTCGCCTGCCTCGATTTCCAATCCCACCTTCTTGTAGGCATCACGGAATGGTATGCCGTTGGCGGCAAGCTGGTTCACTTCCTCTACGGAGAACATAGGGTCGTAACGTGGATCGTCCAAGATATGCTCGTTCACCTCCATCTTGTTGATGATGTAAGCTGCCATCTGCAAGCAATCCTTCAACTCGTCGAAGGCTGGGAGGAAGACTTCCTTGATAATCTGAAGGTCACGGAAGTAACCTACAGGCAGGTTGTTCATGATGAGCATCACCTGTTGTGGAAGGCTTTGGAGCTTGTTGCTCTTGGCACGTATCAACTCGAATACGTCTGGGTTCTTCTTGTGAGGCATGATGCTCGAACCGGTGGTACACTCCTTAGGCAACTTGACGAAACCGAAGTTCTGACAGTTGAACATGCAGGCATCGAAAGCCATCTTTGCCAACGTTCCTGCCACGGTAGCCATGGCGAAAGCCACATTGCGCTCCATCTTGCCACGTCCCATCTGTGCATATACCACGTTGTAGTCCATGCTGTCGAAACCGAGCAACTGGGTAGTCATGGTACGGTTGAGAGGGAAACTGCTACCATAGCCTGCCGCACTTCCGAGAGGGTTGCGGTTGGTCATGCGATAAGCAGCCTGCAAGAAAAGCATGTCATCGGCAAGGCTCTCTGCATAGGCACCAAACCATAGTCCGAAAGATGATGGCATTGCTACCTGAAGGTGTGTGTAGCCTGGCATCAAGACATCCTTGTACTGGTTGCTCTTCTGAATCAACTCATCGAAGAGTATCTTGACGGCATCCACGATTTCCTTCAACTCATGGCGAGTGAAGAGTTTCAAGTCAACGAGCACCTGGTCATTGCGAGAGCGACCAGAGTGTATCTTCTTGCCCATGTCGCCCAACTTCTGTGTGAGCATCAACTCCACTTGGGAATGGACATCCTCCACGCCTTCTTCGATGACAAAGTTACCCTTGTCGGCGATGGCGTAGATGTTCTTGAGCTCAGCAAGGAGCTGTGTCAACTCGTCTTTCTCCAACAAGCCGATGCTCTCCAGCATAGTGATGTGCGCCATGCTGCCGAGCACGTCATACTTGGCAAGGTAGAGGTCCAACTCACGGTCACGACCTACGGTAAAACGTTCTATTTCCTTGTTTACTTCAAAGTTCTTTTCCCAAAGTTTGTGTGCCATTCTTAATTATTAATTCTTAATTATTAATAGAATCTAGTCTTCGTATGGAATCATCGCCAAAGCGTCGGCAATCTTTTCGATGCCTTCCTCCAATGGTTTCTTCACCATACCCTTGATAAACATGTTGAGTTCTGCCTTGATGGTCAATTTCATCTTGCAGGAGATGTCGCTGGTAGGGAGCAACTGAATCCAGAAGTTGAATGGGACAGGACTGTTCTCTGTCTCAAACTTGATGGTCTTCGGAAACTCTCTGTCGATGATGCGCATCTTGATTTCTCCTACCATAGGTGCTGAGATGGAGATGCTGTCGCTATCGAATTTCAAGTCCTTGATCTTGTCCATCTGCTCACGCTTGTCGGCAGGAATCTGGTCTTTCACCTGCTCAAACTTGTCCTTGAGACGTTGCAGGTTGTTGAGGTCGCTCAATGTATTGAAAACAGATTCCTGCTTGTGAGGAATCTGTTTGATATTGCTTTCAAATGTGCTTGTACTCATATTTCCAATGCCTATGTCTGCTAATAGGTATTACTTCTTCCAGTTGGCTGGGTCCTTGCGCCACTCGTGGAGCAACTCTACGTCGCTCTGTGCGATGTAACCAGTCTCCAAAGCCTCTGCCACTACGTGCTCGTAGTCGGTCAAAGTCACCAATTTCACGTTGGCATCAGCGAATGCCTTCTCTGCGATAGGGAAGCCATAGGTGTAGCTTGCCACCATACCGATGACCTCATTGCCGTTTTGGCGAAGAGCCTCTACAGCCTTCAGGGAGCTACCGCCGGTAGAAATCAAGTCCTCTACAACGACTACCTTCGCCTTAGGGTCGAGCTGACCCTCGATGAGGTTCTGCATACCATGATCCTTTGGCTTAGAACGAACATATACGAAAGGCAAGTTCAACTCGTCGGCTACCAAAGCACCCTGTGCGATGGCACCAGTGGCAACGCCAGCAACGGCATCAGCCTCTGGGAACTGCTCCAAGATGGCATGAACGAGTTCGAGCTTCACATAGTTGCGGAGTTCTGGGAATGAGAGGGTCTTGCGGTTGTCGCAATAGAAAGGAGACTTCCAACCAGAAGCCCATGTGAAAGGGTCGTTAGGCTGCAATTTGATAGCCTTTACTTTCAATAACTTAGATGCGAATTCTTTCTTCAGTTTGTCCATAATTATAAAAGGATTAAATGGTTCTTTTCTATAATGTCTTTGCAAAGATACGGCAAAACGCAGACAATGCCAAAAATAAGCCCAACTTTTTTAATATTTTATAGTTAGGTGGGGTAGATGTGTAGGGTGATTCGTATAAATATTCAGTTTTTCGCCCATCCGATGCTGAGTACGCTGAAATGGATATTAGGCTCTGCCTCCATCAAAGTCTTACAACAAGCGATGATGGTGGCTCCCGTGGTGCAGACGTCGTCGATGATGAGGAAATGCTTTCCGTCGAGGGAGAGATGGGAGGGAGATTCTTTGGCAGATGAGCAGGCTAGCTCTGTCTTATACTTAGGGGCTAGCTCGAAGACTTGCTCCACATTCTGCTGCCTCTGCCAACGGTTCTTGTGGGTCTGGCTCTCCTTGAAGGAAGTTCTCCTGACGATGTCGGTGTAGATGGGTAGGTGGGTGAGGACAGCGATGCCTTTGGCGATTTCCTCGCTCTGGTTGTAGCCTCTTTCCTTCTGGCGACTTCTAGCCAAGGGGATGGGGATGATGCCATCGATGCCATCGAAAAAGTTGATTCTCATGCCTTCTTGTGCCAAGAGCTTGCCCATGTCGGTGGCTATCTCAGGACGGTTGTTGTATTTCAACTGGTAGAGAACATTGCTGACGAAGGAATGTCCCTTGTAATAGAAGAGGGCGCAAGCCTTCTCGATGGGTATCTGATGCCAAAACATCTTTGCCATCTCGTTGTCGTAAGGCTTCTCCCAAGTGTCGGTACGGGGAAGGTGGAGATTGCAAGAGAGACAGATGCTCTCTTCCTCGCCCACCAATCGGTTGCCGCAGATGGGGCAGAAGCGAGGGAAGAACAAGTCGATGATTTTGGCTAGGATACTTCGTCGCATAGGTCTAGGTCTTCTTCCTTCATTCGGTTGATGCACTTGTGGATGATGTCCATGCCATACCCCCTTCCTAGGGCGAAGCGGATGAGTTTCATGCTTCGCTCATAGTCGTTCTTCGCCTTGATGGTCTTGTACTTGTTCTTCATCAGGGGGAGGAGGGTGTCCATATAGATGTCATCCTCCATCTCGTCGAAGATGGGGTCGGAGATGTCCTTGGAGATATGCTTCAGCCAGAGGGCTTGCTCCACCTTGCGTCGCCCCCACTTGTTGTACTTCACCTTGTCGTTGATGAAGAAACGGGCATATCGCTCGTCATCGATGAACTTCTTCTCTATCAAGAACTGCATGTTGCGGGCAATGGCATCCTCTGCTAGCTCCCACTTCTTCATCTTGTCGAGCATCTCTTGCGAGCAGTGCTCCGACTGGGTGCAGAGGGTGGTGAGCTTCAGAAGAGCCTGCTGCTCCGTCATCGGCTTCTTCGCACGTCTGGGGCGGTTGTAACTGTCGTACTCCATATCTTTGTGTCGATTGATTCGTCGTTTTGTGTTGTTTAATTCGCACATGCTAAAAGCGTCTTTCCTGGCTCTTATCATTCTCTTCTTTCCAAAAGAGTCTTCCTTGATTTCCACCTCCTTGTAGTCTTGGTTTTCGAGCATCAGCTTGATGGCATCGGTATAAGAAGGATTGACCTCAAAATAAAGTGTTCCGAAAGGTTTGAGTATGTATCGTCCTATCTTGGCAATGGCACGATAGAAAAGCAAGGGGTCTTCATCTGGTACGAAGAGGGCTATTGATGGTTCGTGGTCAAGCACGTTTTTTGCCATGTCTGCTTTTTCCTTGTTGCAGATGTAGGGAGGATTGCTGACAATCATATCGCATGCTGCCCTGTATTCTTTGATTTGCTCGTCGGATGTTTCATGAAGTTTCTCTACGGATTTCTCCAGTTGGATGACATCCTCTTGGTCGAAGACGATGTTGGGAGCTTTCAACTGTAGGGCATTCTGTTTTGCAACTGAGAGAGCTTTGTCTGAAATGTCGATTCCCATCACTTCACTGTGGGGGATGCTTAGGTTCAGTGTGATGGCGATGCAGCCGGAGCCAGTACAGAAATCGACTATTCTAAGTTCGTAGAGACCTTCGCCTTTCCCCATGTTAGGACGTTTTGTGTCTTGTGTGTGGAGTAATAGTTGGGCTTTTTCCATTTTCTCCTTTTCTGCGTCTATGATCCACTGGCACAGCTCTGCCGTCTCTGGACGGGGAATCAGTACACCTGGCTCCACATGGAAGGTCATTCCCATGAAGTCGGTTTGCCCTAGTACATACTGCACTGGCTCTGCATTTTGCAGTCTTTCGATAATTTCTTCTAGTTTTTTGCCCTCGTCTGCGGATAATTCATTAACTTTGCCGCCAATAATGTCGGTCAACGTCATTCCGTACTTCACTTCGAGTACCAAGCGGACGATAGCTTGTGCTTCGCTTGCCTCATAGAGTGGGGTGAGGGATTGCCAAAGTTCTTGATATGATTTCATTATTTAGTACTTGTTTATTTTCTTCTTCCATAGTTATACATCAGAATGTCCCAATCTGAATCTTGATGGGCATCACCTCTCGCTCTAGATCCAAACAAAATAGCTTTACTGCCAGAAGGAATGGCAGATTTTGCTGTATTTCTTATTTGCAATATAGTCTTTTCGTCTATAGACATTGGCTTGAATGACTTTTATGTGTTGGCAAAGATAGGCATTTATCCTTAATCTCGCAAATTTTTGGGTTATAATTTTGCCTTTTGGCATTTAATTCGTACCTTAGCGGCGCAAAAAGGAAAATAATATGATGGTAAAGGAAAACGAAAAAATTCAAAAACAAAAAGAGATAGACGAAGTGTATATGCGCCGCTGCTTGCAGTTGGCGAAGAATGGCAGGCAGAATGCCAAGCCCAATCCGATGGTGGGGGCTGTCATCGTGAGCGAGGATGGTCGAATCATCGGTGAGGGATACCATGTGCGCTGTGGCGAGGGACATGCCGAGGTAAACGCCTTTGCTTCGGTGAAACCTGAGGATGAACACCTCTTGCCGGGGGCAACCATCTATGTGAGCTTGGAACCTTGCTCACATTATGGAAAGACACCGCCTTGCGCCGACTTGGTGGTGAGAAAAGGGGTGCGCCGCTGTGTGTGTGGTTGTGTCGATCCTTTTGCCAAGGTGCAGGGACGTGGCATCCAGAAAATTCGTGAGGCAGGAATCGAGGTGACGGTGGGTGTGTTGGAGAAGGAATGCCTGGAACTCAACAAGCGTTTCATCACTTACAACACCCATCAGCGTCCTTACATCATCCTGAAGTGGGCGCAGACGGCGAATGGATTCCTCGACAATGAGGGCAAGGGCATGGCAATTTCCTCGTCTTTTACCAAGATGCTCTCTCATAAACTTCGTGCCGAGAATGATGCCATCCTCGTAGGGAGAATCACGGATGAACGTGACCATAGTCTTCTCAATGTGCGTGACTGGAGTGGCAAGGACCCTATGCGCTTGGTCATCGACCGCCATCATCCTTGCTTCGAGGGCTTGGACTTCAGCAAAGGCTCAGAGAATGTGTTGCGCCAAATCATGCAATACCTATATAATAATAAGGTGCAATCGCTGATAGTGGAGGGTGGAGCCATCACTCACCAATCCTTCCTCGATGCTGACCTTTGGGATGAGATACGAGTAGAGACGGCTACAGGTCAGTTTGTGGTAGGTGGCACGAAAGCCCCACAGTTACCGCAAAACGTGCGTCCAATCAGCCATGAGGAGTATGATGGAAACATCATTGACACCTATGAAAGAAGTGAAGAATTCAATAGCATACAAGGGCGTTAGCCTAATTCTTAATTATTAATTAAATTCCGATGAGCAATAGATTTACATCACGTTTGACTGATAACGATGATTTCAAGAGAGACGAGTTGATACGTAAGATAGAGCATGCCGTGGAGCACATGACGCTCTCCGAGCTAGAGGCTCTGTCGTATGATATGTTTACCAAGGGATATATCACCGACTACTAGGGGAGAATAAAAAAGTCCCGATGTTTTTCGAAAAACATCGGGACTTTTTTATCATTTCCTCGGGACTTTTTCAAAAGCACCATCGTGAGGTGCTTTTGGGGATGTCCTTATTCCGTTGGAAGTTACAACTTGAATTTATAGCCAATGGTCAACTGGAGCACATTGGTATAACCATCGCCATGCTTAGGCACCTTGGTGACACCGATGTTGTAGCGGGCATCCAAGACGATGTTCTGGAACTCGTATGACAAACCTACTGGTACTGCCAAGTCGAAGGTGTTAACTCCTTCTGCGTTGTCCTTGGAAACCATGAAAGCAGGTTGGAGACCAGCCTTCAAGGCGAAGTTCTTGGCTACGTAATAGTTCAATGTAACTGGGATGTTCAGATAGCCAGGGTTCCAACTGCTATGGTCGCCCTTGCATCCTTGGAAGGAATAAAGAAGACCACCGGCAACAGCCATCTTGCGATTGAACTGGTGCTGCAACTCTGCACCGAAGGCGCAACCAGCTTTCCAGTCACCGTCACCTACAGTGGATACGTTCAAACCAATCTTAGGTTGGATAGTAGTAGAACCAACTCTGCTCTGTGCGAAAGTCCCAACGCTAGCTAGTGTGAGGACTGCCATAAGAAATAACTTTTTCATAATCTCTAATTTTAAGTTGTTGATACTGCTCTATTGTGTGTCTCTGAATAGAATCACACCGCAAATATACTAAAAAAGAGTATATGTACTATATATTTTCTTATCTTTAAACGATTTTATACATTAATTAGGAAGTCTTTTGCATGTTTTATGCACTCAAGCTACTTAACTACCGCATTTGTGGACTTTCGCAACTCTTATCCCTTCCTTCCGAAGTCGGCTGGTATCTCGCCCCATTTCTTGGTTTCCCACTTGAAGATAGGGACGGTGATATTGTGGGTGCGAAGCCAATTCTCGGCACGGGCGATAATCTGGTAGAGCTGTTCGGTCTGTGGAGTGCGCTCCAACTTGGTCTTGCATTGTTTCTTGGACACCCAGAGCTGGGCATTCACGCTATCACTGTAGATGGCCTTGTCGGTGATGCCTCGTTGTGCCATCAAGGCAAGGGCATGGACGATGGCAAGAAACTCGCCGATATTGTTGGTGCCGTGGATAGGACCATAGTGGAAAACCTGTGCGCCAGTCTGAAGGTCGATGCACTGGTATTCCATCGGACCGGGGTTTCCCGAACAAGCGGCATCCACAGCCCAGGCATTAGCCTTTACCTCGTTGGGCAAAGGTAAAACGGTATCGTTTCTCCACGAAGGAGGATTTACAAGCATATTGCTCATGACAAATTATAAATGACAAATTATAAATGATAAATACTACCTTACAGGGGGATGGCTATAAAAAGCAAATGAGCATGCCCCATTGTGTTATCTCTGGGGCAATGCTCATTATTTGTCAAATAGTCAATATTCTAATTTAATTGTAAGGTTATATATCTTGAATATCCTCTAGCGAAGCACTTCTGCTTCTTTTGGGGAATATTACATTCTCTCTGGAACCTCGATACCGAGCAGAGCCATACCATTCTTCAAGATCTTGGCGATATTGGCAGCGAGCACCAAACGGGTGGTCTTCTCAGCCTCGCTCTCAGCATTCAGAATGCTGTAGTCGTGATAGAACTGGTTGAACTCCTTGGTCAGCTCGTAGCAGTAGTTGGCAATGCCGCCAGGGTTGTAGTTGTTGCCGGCATCGGCTACGGCTGCAGCGAAGTCGTTCATCTTCTGGATGAGGTCGATCTCCTTCTCGTTCAATGGAGCGTCTGCGCCAAGCTGAGCTGGAATCTCGATACCCTCGGCTGCTGCCTTACGCATGATGCTGCGGATACGAGCATAGGTATATTGGATGAAAGGACCTGTGTTACCATTGAAGTCGATACTCTCCTCTGGGTTGAAGAGCATGTTCTTGCGAGCATCCACCTTCAAGATGAAGTACTTCAACGCTCCGAGACCCACGATGCGTGAAATCTCCTGGCGCTCTTCCTCGCTCATGTCCTTGAACTTGCCTAGCTCATCGCTGGTCTGGCGAGCATCCTTGATCATCTCTGCCATCAAGTCGTCGGCATCCACTACCGTTCCCTCGCGGCTCTTCATCTTACCGTTAGGCAACTCTACCATACCGTAAGAGAAGTGAACCAAGTCCTTGCCCCACTTGAAGCCGAGGCGGTCGAGCAAGATGGAGAGTACCTGGAAGTGGTAGTTCTGCTCATTACCTACTACGTAGATCATCTTGTCGATAGGGAAGTCCTTGAAACGGAGGTCGGCTGTACCGATGTCCTGGGTCATATAGACAGAAGTGCCGTCGGAACGGAGCAAGAGCTTCTGGTCGAGACCCTCGTCGGTGAGGTCAGCCCAAACACTGTTGTCGTCCTTGCGGAAGAAGAGCCCCTTCTCCAAGCCTTCCTCTACCTTCTTCTTACCCTCAAGGTAAGTATTTGACTCATAATATATCTTGTCGAAACCTACGCCCATCATCTTGTAGGTCTCGTCGAAGCCAGCATATACCCAGCTGTTCATCTTCTGCCAGAGGGCACGAACCTCAGGGTCGCCATGCTCCCACTTCACGAGCATCTCGTGAGCTTCCTTGATGAGAGGAGCTTCTGCCTTAGCCTTCTCTGTGGCAGCCTCTTCCTCCATGCCTTCCTTGATGTATTGCTCCTTGAGCTGAGCGATTTCCTCACGATAGTGCTTGTCGAAGGCTACGTAGTAGTCGCCGATGAGGTGGTCGCCCTTCTTGCCAGAAGTCTCTGGAGTCTCGCCGTTGCCCCACTTGAGCCAAGCGAGCATGGACTTGCAGATGTGGATGCCACGGTCGTTGACGATGTTGGTCTTGATCACCTTGTTGCCGTTGGCTTCCATGATCTGGGCCAAAGACCAACCGAGGAGGTTGTTGCGCACGTGACCGAGGTGGAGAGGCTTGTTGGTGTTAGGAGAAGAGTACTCGATCATCACGAGTGGACTGTTCTCAGTAACAGGCTTCTCACCAAATTTCTCGTCAGCATGGATGGTATTGAGGAGTCCTACCCAAGCGGCAGGAGCGATAGAAAGGTTGAGGAAACCCTTTACCACATTGAAGTCAGCGATGACGTTGCTGCAATTCTTCTTCAAGTACTCGCCGATTTCCTGTGCAGTATCCTCAGGTTTCTTCTTAGACATCTTGAGGAATGGGAACACGACGAGGGTAAGGTTACCTTCGAAATTACTCTTGGTCTTCTGCAGGGCAACCATCTTCTCTGGTACGTCCTGACCATAAAGCTCCTTCACCGCTGCGATGACCGAGCTGATGATTTCGTTTTCTATCTTCATTATTATTATATATCTCTTTTTACCGGTAAATATCTTTCTTTGTTGTTGCTTGTCGGATGGGCTAACGGGTAGCCCTCGTCTGATAAGCGGCTGCAAAATTACAAATAATAATTGAATTGTGCAAAGAAAACTGTCGCTAAAATCTTGTTGTAAGAAGAAAAAGGCATTTTCTCTGCACGATGTTGGGATGAATAGCTGTTGATAGGATGGCTTATCCTTCGAGGATGATTCCAGCCACATCTTCCGGTGTGTCCCACAGGATGCCGTCTTGCAACTCATCGTCGGTAAAGCCATTGAGTGCCTCTCTGGCTTCCTTCTCGCTGAGTACCGGTGTTCCGTCTTCGTTCTTAGCATCGACCAGAATCTGATAGATTGCTGCTCTGTATTCTTCGATTGTCATCATCATTGTCGTTTGTTTTGTTTAATGTTTGTTGTTTGGTACAACTCCTTGTCGGAGCAGTATGTTGTTTCCAATAAGACATTGCAAAAGTAAGCATTTATCGCTGATTATCATCATATATTTTGCTAAAAATATTAAAAGCCCTCAATATATTACGTGATTGTAATATACGGGAGGCTTTTGGGATGAATGTTTACTATTACGACCGAGGCTTGTCGTCTATAGTGACCAAGGCCAGTCGTCTATTACGGCTGCTTCGGGTCGTCTGTTGTAGCATCGTCTGATGGTTGTCAGATCTATCCCATACGTTACAATGTTACAGCGTTACAGTAAAATTTCTCCCTATCCACCCCCCTAAAATACTCTTTATATTTATATATATATATATAAATATAATAGTAATTTTTCGTATATAGGAGGGGCGCATTTATTACTGTAACGCTGTAACATTGTAACGTCGATAGGCTTGACCTGTGAAGGATTGTCCAATAATTAGGCGGTGGTGTCTAATTATTGGACAGTGATGCCTATGAGGTATATCTTGTAAGTGGTTGATAATCAGGATATGCTTGCTTTTGGCACGGCGATTGTCTTGATATTGGCAAAAAATGATAGACAATGAAAAGGATAGGATTATACATCGGATTGATGGCTTTAGGGAGCCTGGAGGTTACGGCGCAGGTGGCGACGGCAACTCATATGGCTGTTGAGGCTATAGGAGAAACCCAAGCTAAGATATGGGGACTTGACTCCTGCATGGCTTACGCCGTGGAGCATGCCACGGATGTGAAGCGAGAGGTGATCAATGCCCGACAACGCAAGCAAGATTATCAGAAGGCAGTGACCGACTTCTTGCCTTCGGTTGCTGGTGGTGTGCAAGGACAGTATGCTTGGGGACGTAACATCGACCCGGAGACCAATACTTATAATCATGTAACGACGTTCAATAATTATTATCAACTCTATGCCTCGCTCAACGTCTTCGATGGCTTCGCTACCATCAATGCATTCAAGCAAGCGAAGTTGGCTCGTGCTTATTCCACCACTGCCATGCAGAAGGTGAGGGATGACAAGGCGATAGACGTGATGCAGAAGTTTGTGGATGCGGCTTATGCTGAGGCTAGCATTCAGATAGCGAGTGATAAACTCGCCGAGAGCAAGCGACTGCTGGGTAAGATGCAGCGACTTTATGAGCTAGGAGAGAAAGGTCGCCCCGACGTAGTGCAGATGGAGTCGCAGGTGGCTGAGGATGAGTATAATCTCACGCATCAGAAGCATGTGGCTCAGCAGAGCTTGCTCACCTTGAAGTCGGCAATGAACTTCCCCGTAGAGGAAGAACTGAGACTAGTAACAAATGGTAAACAGGTAAACGAATCTTTTCCTATAAACCACGAAACTGTTTACCAGCGTTTCTTGAATGCCTCTCCCGATGTCAAGTCGGCGGAGTATGAGGTAGAGAAGGCACGATATGATTATAAGATAGCGAAGGGTAGGTTGCTGCCATCCCTCTCTCTCAGTGGCGGCATCTCTACCAACTTCTATAGAAATCTCTCTCAGGGAGGACAGTACGAGGGCTTTGCCTTGCAGTTTCGCAACAATCGAGGTGAGTACCTCGCACTGACCCTCTCTATACCTATATATGATAATGTGGCGTGGCACTCTGTGAAGAAAGCTCGCAACGACTGGCAGTTGGCTCAGGTGAACCTGGAGGAAACGAAGCGCAAGCTCCACGACCATATCGCCCAAGCGGTGATGGATGCCGAGGGATATGCCAAGGAGCTGGAGCAGATGGATAAGAAAGTGGCTTCCGATTCGCTCGCCTATTATATGTCGAGCCGCAAGTTTGAGGAGGGAATGCTCTCCACCTTCGACCTCCATACCGCCGCGCAGACTTTGCTCGAAAGCAGAATCAAGCAGTTGCAGATGCAAATGTTGCTCGTCATCAAGCAGAGACTGGTAGGATATTATCAGGGAAAAAATCTTATAAAATAACAAAGAAGACAAGAGAATTCTTCACTTAAAACTATGGACGTAAAGATAGAAAAGAAAAAATATCTCGTGCCTCGTAAGTATTGGGCATGGATAGCAGGAGGTGTGGTTTTGGTATCGCTCCTCGTATGGTTGGGGTTGAGCAATTTCTCTTCCACCTTAAAGGTGGATCGCAAGGGATTGAGCATCGCAAAGGTGGAGCATGGGCAGTTTAATGACTATGTTTCGGTGGATGGACAGGTGGTGCCTATCTCCGTGGTGCAAATCAGCAGCGAGGAGGGCGGCATCGTCACAAGGAAAGTGGTGGATGAGGGTGCCCATGTGGGCAAGGGCGACATCATCGTGAAACTCTCCAACTCCAATCTCGACCTGGAGATACTGAATGCCGAGAGCGAACTTGCCGAGAAGCAGGATATGCTCCGCAATACGCAAATCTCGATGGAGCAAGATAGGCTCAACAATTCCAACGAGGCTCTTTCGCTCTCACAAGATGTCATCACCAAGCGCCGTGCTTATCAGCATCAGGAGGCTCTCCACAAGGAGCAACTCAACTCCAGAGAGGAGTACCTCAAGGCAAAGGAGGATTATGACTTGGCGATGAAGAAGCACGCTCTCATCAACCAACGACTGAAGAAGGATGCACAGCTCCGCCATTCGCAGGTGAATCAGATGAATGATAACCTCGAAGCCATGCAACGCAATGTGCAACTCGTCAGACAGCGCAAGGAGAAATTGAATATCCGCAGCACTATCTCTGGTGAAATCGGTTTGCTGGATGTGGAGTTGGGACAGAGCATCTCTCCGGGTCAGAAGATTGGAGTCATCAATGACCTCAGTGATTACAAGGTGCAGGCACAGGTGGATGAACACTACATCGACCGAGTGAAACCCGGCTTGACTGCCACCTTCGACCAGAATGGCAAGCATTATCTCTTGCAGGTTCGCAAGGTTTATCCAGAGGTGAGAGACGGTAGGTTCCGCATCGACTTCGTCTTCAAGGGCAGCCGCCCTAGCAATATCCGAACCGGTCAAACCTACTATCTGGATTTGCAACTCGGACAGTCGAAGCAGGCAATAATCATCCCGAAAGGCACGTTTTATAGTGTGACGGGCGGTCAGTGGATATTCGTCCTCGACAAGAGTGGCAAGAAGGCTTATCGCCGCAAGATCACCATCGGCCGTCAGAATCCTCAGTATTATGAGGTAATAGAGGGCTTGGAGCCGGGAGAGCGAGTCATCGTGAGTGGCTACGAAGCTTATAAGGATAATGAACAACTCATTATTAATTGATAAATGATAATGAATAAATAATAAATAGGCGTACGCCACTAATAAGTGGGGTGTCATTTATACATTATAATTTGTAATTTATAATTTGAATATTTATGAATCATATAGTTAACGCATTCAAGAATCTCCCTCGCAGGGGACAGCACAACTTCGTGAAGATATTGTGCTTGTCGCTCGGATTGGCTATCAGTTCGGTGATTATCGCCGAAATCTACTTCGAGCAGACATACGATACCTATTTCAAGGGATGGGATAGGACGTATCAAATATCCGAGGTGGGCAATAACCAAGGACAGAGTATGCACTTCAACCATACATCGGGGGCTACGGCACATGGCGTGAAAAGCTATGCTCCGATGGTGGAGGCTGCAACGAGAATCCGAGGTTATCAGGAGGGCGCTCAGTGTAAATTTGAAGACCAGAGTAGTCTCAATGCAACGATGATTTTGGCAGACAGTTGCTTCTTCGATGTCTTTCCTCAGAAGATGTTGGTGGGCAATGCCAAGCAAGCTTTGTCACAGCCGATGTCTTGTGTAGTCAGCTCTGAGTGGGCAGAGAAAGTGGGTGGCAATGTAGTGGGCAAGCGATTCACTACCCCCAACAGCCCTGGCAGGACTTTTGTGATAGGTGGTGTCTTCGAAAGCTTTCCTTGGGGTTCGTCTTTTCATGGCAAGGATGTCATCATCTCCTTGGATAGTACGCCGTCACTCTTTTCTTTCGATGGAAGAGACCAATGGGTGGGCAATGATTGCTATGAGTCGTACATCCGCCTAGCCAAGGGGCATAAGTCTGATGAACTGAAGCCATTCGTGGAAAAGATGCGAAAAGACAATTTCCCACTGAAGGAAATGAAGAAGATGGGCATCGAGTTGAACTATGATTTCACGGTGCTTAGTGATGTATATACTCATAACTCTTATATCAAGATGATGGGATGGATTATGGCCATCATCGCCTTCGTGCTTCTCTTTACTTCCGTGATGAACTATCTGCTCATCATCGTGGGCAACCTCGTGACTCGTTCTCGCGAGATGGCTGTAAGAAAATGCTATGGTGCGGAACCCATCAACATACATGCCATTATCTTCTCCGAGGCTTTGGTGCATGTAGGATTGTCAGTGATATTGGCAGCCATCTTGGTTTTCCTCTGCAAGGGAAGTATCGAGAATTTCCTCTCAGCGCCAGTGGCGACCTTGGTGTTCAATCGTGGCAGTTGGATATTGGTGGTGATTTGCCTCTTTGTGCTTTTCATCGGTGGATTTGTGCCGGGTTATCTATACAACAAGATACCTGTTGCCATCGCCTTTCGTGGATATAATGAGAATCGTAACCGATGGAAACTCGCCTTGTTGGGCATCCAGTTCGTCATCTCTGGCTTGCTCTTTAGCCTCCTCTTCGTGGTGAATAATCAGTATCGGATGATGCTGTTCGTCAATCCTGGTTATAACTATAAGAATGTGGCTCTTCTGATGGTGGATGGCATTGATGGTGACCAGCGTGACCAATGCTTGGCGGAAATCAGGCGAATGCCGGATGTGGAGGGCTGTGCCTCTTCCACGGCGATGACGATACCGGGGTATCACACCAATGGAGACATGATCAACATCGAAGGTTATCCCGACAATACGTTCAATGTCATAGAGAACGGAGGTGTGGATGACAACTATTTCAATCTGATGCAAATCCCAATAGTAGAAGGCACTTCCTTCACCGAACGCAGTGATAGTTCCCGACAGGTCATGATTGATGAGCAAGGTGCTGAGAAACTGAAGAAGATGGGACATTGGAAGGATGGAGTTATCGGCAAGAAAATCAATAGCTCGGGATGGGGGGATGCGAATGGTAATCTTTATACTTTCACCATCTGTGGCGTGGTAAAGCACATTCAATGGGGAGACCTCTCTATGAACAATCCTGAGATGAAAACTTTCCCGATGCTTTACTTCTATTCGGCTCATACGGCTCCTTACATGCTCATCAAGTTTAAGAATCTCACGGATGATGCCCTATCTGACCTATATAATAGGGTGAAGGCGATGTATCCTAACAGTGAGGTGCGAGTAAGAAACTATGAGGTGGAGTATGAGAATCAGTATGCCTCTCAGCGCAAGTTTCGCAATGGCATCTTGGTGGGAGGTATTATCACAATGGTTATCGCCCTCTTCGGATTGGTGGGATATACGAGCGATGAGGTGAACCGCCGTCGTAAGGAGATAGCCATCCGCAAGGTGAATGGTGCCAAGGTGAGCGACATCTTGCGCATCTTCCTCAAGGACATCGTCAAGATAGCCCTCCCTTGCATCGTCATCGGAGATATTGTGGCTTGGGTGATTGCCCGACAGTGGTTGATGTCGTTCAGCATCAAGGCCTCGCTCACGCCGCTAGAGTTCATCTATGTCACGATAGCTCTCTTGCTCATCATCGGCATAGCCGTGGTTGTCAACTGTTACAAGGTGGCAAATGGCAATCCTGTGAAATATCTCAAGGATGAGTAAAAGAAATGGCGTATGCCCTTTCATTTAACACTTAACATTCAACATTTAACATTGACAAAAAATGATCAAAGTAGAAAATATTAGCAAGTCTTTCCGCACAGAAGAGGTGGAGACGATTGCACTCAATAATGTATCTTTCACAGTAGAAGATGGTGAGTTTGTTGCCATCATGGGACCATCTGGTTGTGGCAAGTCAACCTTGCTCAACATTCTCGGTTTGCTCGACAATCCAACCTCGGGAAAATATTTCTTGGGCGACCATGAGGTGGAAAACCTCAAGGAGAAGGAGCGTACCGATGTGCGCAAGGGAGAGATAGGCTTTGTCTTCCAAAGTTTCAACCTCATCGATGAGTTGAATGTGGAGGAGAATATCGAACTTCCTCTCACTTACCTCAACATCCCGAAGGCGGAGCGCAAGGAGAAGGTGCAAGCCATCATGAAACGCATGAACATCAGCCATCGTGCCAAGCATTTCCCTCACCAGCTATCTGGTGGTCAGCAGCAGCGAGTAGCCATCGCTCGTGCCGTGGTTTTTGGTCCTAAGCTGATACTTGCCGATGAACCAACGGGTAATCTCGACTCCAAGAATGGTGCCGAGGTGATGCACTTGCTCACAGAGCTCAACCATGAGGGCACTACCATCGTGATGGTGACCCACAATGAGCACGATGCCAAGATAGCCAACCGCACCATCCGCCTCTTCGATGGAGAGGTGGTGAAGGAGTAGTGGAAATGAGTTCGTATTGTATGGACTTGCAAAAGAAATGTTTCCTAACAAAGCGATTTACGGGATGACAATCCGGAAAGTGGTGGTATTCTCTTCCTTGTCTTGATGCAGGGAGAGGGTGCCGCCACTTACTCGCATAATTTGGCGAGAGAGCGACAAGCCGATGCCGCTTCCTTCCTTCTTCGTGGTGAAGAATGGGATGAAGATATGGGCGGCGATGTCATCGGGGATGATGCCGGCATTGTTGGTTACGTCAATGACGATTGCCTCTTGCTCGTTGGCGTATGCTTTGATTCGGATGAAAGCATGCTTATCTTCTGATACTTCAGTGCTTTCTTTCTCCTTGATAGCCTCCACGGCATTCTTCAGAAGATTGGTTACGACATGGGCGATGAGGCTCTCGTCGGCATAGACGATAAGGTCTTTTGGCGAAACCTCAATGCTGGCCTCATGATTGCATAACATCGCCATGCGATTCAGGAATGGCTCTACATAGAAGAGGGATGGCTGAGGCTGCGGCACATGGGTGAAGCGGCGATAGTTGTTCACGAAAGAAAGCAATTCTGTGCCTGTCTTGTGAATCGTCTCCAAGCCGATGCGGAGGTCTTTTTCCTTTGGGGAATTGGGGTTGGTAGCAAACCTGCCCTCCCAGTGCATGTCCTCTTCCAATTCCTTCAGCAAGGTTTCGCTCAGCGAGGTAACAGGTGTGATAGTATTCATGATTTCGTGGGTCAAAACACGGATGAGTTTGATCCAAGAGTCAATCTCCTGGTTGCTCAGCTCATGGCTCACATCACTGATGGCGATGATGTGTACTGGCTTGTCTTTGATCATGGTGGCGGTCTCATGCTTGGAGAGATGCTCATCCTTCAACTTCTCCCTTACTTGGTTGAGATGGGTGAGCACATCGGTATCGAGGAGGCGGAGGGCGGCTTGGTTATGTTGCAACACATTGTCGTGACTATCCACCACCATGATGCCAGCATCCACTATGTTCAATATCTTCTCGTAATATTTCTCACGCTCCATCTGCTCCTCCCTGGTATGTTGCAAGAAAGCCTTGATGCGGTTGAGGGATTGGTGCAAGATGCGGTCGTTCTTCGATACGCCTTGCATCGGAAAATTGAAGGAGAAATCCACATTGTCGATGGCATCAAAAAGGAAAATCACCTTCTTGATGTTACGACGATAGTGGCGATAAAGACGGATGTAGCCTGCTACCGATACCACCAACAAAAGAACTATAATGACTAACTTAACATCCATAACCCCAAAATACTATTGAATTCTTCGTTCTTCGCTCTCTATATCCCATATCTCTTCATCTTATTATAGAGCGTTTGTCGGGAGATGCCCAGTCTTGCAGCCACCATGGATAGATTGCCCTCACACTCCTTGATGGTTTTCTCTATCATACGATGCTCCATCTCATCGAGTGTCTGCACCTCTTCGAGTGGTTTCTCCTTCTTGATAGGGTTGCCGCCGTCGATGTCATCGGGCATGATGATATTGCCATCACAGAGGATGACGGCTTTCTCGATGGCATGTTGCAACTCTCGGATATTGCCATACCAAGGTAACTCGGTGATTTTCTCCGCTGCCGCTGGGGATAACTGGATGCTCACCTTATTATATAGGTCGCCATATTGTTGGAGGAATCGCTGGGCAAGGGGCACGATGTCCTGCTTGCGCTGTCGAAGGGCTGGCAATTCGAGGTGGATGGTGTTGATGCGGTAGAGCAAGTCCTCTCGAAACTCGCCATTGCTCACCATCTCCTGTAGGTTGCGATTGGTGGCGCAAATCAATCGAACATTGATAGGTATCTGGGTAGAACCACCCACTCTTACGATGCTTCTGCGCTGAAGGGCGGTGAGGAGTTTCGCCTGCAAACCATAGGATAGGTTCCCTATCTCATCGAGGAAGATAGTGCTGTCGTTGGCTAGCTCAAACTTGCCCGGCTTATCCGCCTTGGCATCGGTAAAGGCTCCCTTCACATGACCGAAGAGTTCGCTCTCGAAGAGGGTTTCGGTGATGGCTCCCATATCCACAGGTAGCATTTTCTTCTTGCCGCGTGTGGATAAACGATGTATCTCGTTGGCTAGTACCTCTTTACCCGTTCCGTTCTCTCCCGTAATCAGGATATTTGCATCCGTTTTCGACACTTTATCCACAATGTTCCTTAAACTGTTCATAACTTCGCTATCTCCCCAATACATAGCACTTTGCGAAGTTTTTCCACAATTCTTGGTGGATAACTTATCCACAGCCTTGTTTTGATCCCTTGCCTCCACGAGGGTACGAATCATCTTCTCGTTGTCGAAAGGCTTGACGATGAAGTCGGTGGCTCCCTCCTTGATGCCTGTCACGGCAAGTTGAATATCGGCGTAAGCGGTGAAGAGCACCACTTCCGTCTGTGGTCTTTGGCTCTTGATTTCACGAAGCCAATACAATCCCTCGTTGCCGGAGTTGATACCACTGGAGAAGTTCATGTCGAGCAAGATCACGTCGGGCTTCTCCTCCCTGAGCTTGGCAGGGATGGAGTTAGGGTTGGCGATGGTGATGATTTGGGAGAATATGGGTTCGAGCAGCATCCTCACGGTAGTAAGAATGTTGCGATTGTCATCTACGATCAGTAAGGTTCCTTGTTTCTTCATTGTTGCTATAGCTTGATAGTTTTTTCTAAAGATATACTTTTCTAACGAAATGTTTACCATGCCATGCAGGCATAGAGCGGTATGTTGGTCATCCAATCTTGCTCTTTGTAAGGGAGCATAGAGAAGCGGATGCCTTTCAGCTCAGGGTTGTTGCTGATGAATGTTCGCAGCGACTTAGCCTTCACGTTCACTTCGGCTTTTACTTCGATAGGTATCACTTGGTTGTCTCTTTGCGTCAAGAAATCAATTTCTATCGTGGAGTTATCCACTGCATGATAATACAGAGAATATCCTAAAGCCTTCAGCTGGGTGAATACATAAAGCTCAGTAAAAGCACCCTTGTATTCAGAAAAGATGTTGTCTCCCACCACTACAGATTCGGCGGTTGTCTCTGCCATTGCCCCCATCAATCCTACATCGAGCATAAAGAGCTTGAAGGCACTGATGTCTTCATAAAACTTGAGTGGCAGTCGAGGGGCATTCACTCTCGGTACCTTGTAAGCCAATCCTGCGTCTATCAGCCATTGGATGGCCATTTCGAAGTCGGCGGCACGAGCGCTCTTCTTCACTGCGCCATAGACAAACTTTTTGTTTTCCTTGGCAAGTTGGGCAGGAATGCTATCCCATAACATGTTGATGCGGGGTATTTCACGTGTCGGAGCATGCTTGGAGAAGTCACGCCTATAGTCGGTGATAATTTGCTGTTGTATTCGTCTCACTTCTTTCCATCCCTTTTTTTCGATGTGAGCCAAGACGGCAGCTGGCATTCCTCCTACATAATAATATTGGCGCAACGAACTGATGAGTTCTGTTTCGAGCATATTGATGACTGTCCAGTTCTTGTTCTCCAATAGATTGACTAACTGCGTCTTTCCCATTGCCTCCAAAAATTCCAAGAAGGTCATTGGATAGAGGTGCAATTCTTCCACTTTTCCTACGGGATATGACACACCGCTATGTATTGATAAGCCCAGGAGTGAACCTGCCACAACAATGTCTATCTCTGGTGTTTCTTCGCAGAAGAACTTCAATGCCTCCAAAGCCTTAGGGCAATTTTGTATCTCATCGAGCACCACAAGGGTGTCGTGAGGGGTTATATCCTCATGACAGATAGCCGACAAAGCCATCAGCATATCAGTGGCTCTGCCTCCCTTGTTGAATATTTCCAAAGCTTTTTGGTCACGGTCAAGACTAAAGAAAGCCATCCTTTTATATTCATTTCTTCCAAATTCTCGTAAGATGTAGGTTTTTCCAACTTGTCTTGCTCCATTGAGAATCAGAGGCTTATGTTCTTTTTCATTCTTCCATGCCAAAAGCTGTTTATATATATATCTTTTCATGATTCACACTTTTTCTGACGAATAATCGCTGCAAATATACACTTTTTCTGACGAATAACCAAGTAAATATTACATTTTTTCTGATGAATGTTGATGGAAATCCACATTTTTTCTAAGGAATAATTTGAAATTCCTCCACTTTTCTAACGAATCTCCCTAGATTTTTAGTATTTTTGCAGAAGATAAGCTGCACTCGGCAATTAGAAAGTAAACTTTCATTGCGCTCGTTTGCATTATCTTTGCAAAAAATCTTCCAACTTAGGGTTAGGAAAATAAAAGGCAGTTTGTACTATAACCAAACAATAACAAGAAAAATCATGCAAATGACAAAAGAACATATCGAACGGCTCTTCCGACAGCATTACCCCCGGATGTACCAACTCGCCTTGGTGCTTCTGAAGGATGAGGCGGCAAGCCAAGACGTGGTGAGCGATGTCTTCGCCGAAGTGCTAGACGGAAAAGTCACCTTACGTCCCGAAACGGAGAGCAGCTACTTGTTGGTTTGTGTGCGCAACAAATGCCTGACACTTATCAATCGGCAGAAGATGAAGGACAGAGTTCACCACCTGCTGCAACTTGATGCCTCGCCTTCCATTCTGTCGCCAAATCATACTTCTATGAGCAGAGGGGCTTTCGACTTTACTTCCGAAAGGGAAGAGGAGGATAGGCAAGAAGCCATCCTTTCTTATATGGAGAGTGAATTGACACCCCAAACTCGCAAGGTATTGCAACTCCGCTTTCGGCAAAAGCTGAAATATCGGGAGATAGCCACGGAGTTGGGCATCAGCGAGGTGGCAGTTTATAAACATCTGGCACAAGGCATCAAGAAATTACAACAAAAGTTTAATCCGTAGAGATTCTACAAAAAGTAGTTTGTTCACAGTTGATATTTTTAACCCTTAGAAAAGAGTGAAGATTATGGATAAGTTTGAAAAGATATTGGACATCATCGATCATCAGGAGAAATATACTGATGACGAGGTTCGTGAGATATTGCGAGATGAGGAGTGTCGCAAGCTCTACCAGACCATGCAAGAGGTGGATTCGGCTCTCTTGAAGCAAAGTCTGGAAGATTCGGATGAAAAGGCATGGGAAGGTGAGGATGAAAAATCTTCCCAAGGCTTGAATGTAGATGAGGCTTGGGCGAAATTCAGTGAAGAGCATCATGTCGAAGAGAATGCAGAGGTCATACCGATGAATTCTCATGCCGATGAGCACCGCCCTTTCTCTTGGCGCAAGATAGCCGCTTCCATCGTTGGCTTTGTCTTGATTTCAGGCATAGCCTTCGCCGCCATCCACACCTATATCAGCAAGAGCCAGGAGCCGATGCCGATTGTGGAAAATGCGATGGTAAAAGATGCCGTGAAGGGCGATACCGCCAAGGTTGCCTCGCCATCCGAAGAAGTGAAAGCTGAGAAACCTGCCATCCACAAAACTTTCGTGAATGTCACGCTCGACAAGATGATGACTGAAATCGCCAACTACTATGACCTGCAAGTCAAGTTTGAGAGCGATGGGGCAAAGAGCCTTCGCCTCTATTATGAATGGGATAGCCATACGAAGATAGAGAACATCGTCAAGGAATTGAATCAATTCGACAATGTCAATATTGAACTGAAGAACGACGAAATCATCGTTCAATAGTATATCCCCAATGTTAAAAATGCAGTCTTATGAAGCGATTTTCATTCATCATATTCTTGTGGGTCACTTTCCTGTCCTTGGCAAGTGCCCAACATCTCTCTCGCCACTACCACAACCGTAGCATGTCGGATGTGCTCATCGACCTCGACAAGGCTTCCGCTCGCTACAAGGTGAGCTTTATCTACAACGAGTTGGAGGATTTCACCGTCACCCAGGATGTGGAGGCTCCGAATATTCCCGATGCCATTCGCCGAGTGATAGGCTTCTATCCGATGAAGATGGTGGTGAGCGACAGTTTGATTACTGTGGAGTGCATCCGAAAGAGCGAACGCAAGTTGATAGGCCGACTCATCGACAACCACAACCTGCCTGTGGAGTTTGCCAATGTGCAGTTGCTCAATCCTCACGATTCCACCTTCCTCTGTGGTGGTGTGAGCAATGCCAATGGCGACTTCGTGATACCTTGCGAACAGAATCAAGCCATCATGAAGGTGAGCTACGTGGGCTATAAGACCATTAGCCGCTTGGTGAATGTCGGTCGTATCGGAACCATCCGGATGCAAGCCGATGCCTACCAACTCAAGCGAGTGATGGTGAAGGGCAACCTCCGTACCGATCGTGGCGACCATGCCACCTACACCTTCAACGAGGAACAGGTGAAGAACTCCCGTCACACCCAAGACCTCATCGCCAATATCCCTGGCATCATCATCGACCCCGTGACCGGCAAGACACGCAGCATCGTCAACAAGAAGATGAAGATTCTCATCAACGATGTGGCGATGACGAGCGACAACGACCTCAAGTCGATACCTGCCGAGAAAATCAAGAAGGTGGAGTACTACGATGCGCCTCCTGCCCGATATGGAGATGTCGATATTCTCGTCAACATCATCACCAAACCGCTTGATACGGGTTATGCCGTGGGCTTCGATGCCAAGACGGCTTTCACCACGGGTTTCGTGAATGGCAACACCTATTATAAATATAACAAGGGATATAGCCAATTCTTCTTCGACTACAATATCGAGATGCGCAACTATCACGATTGCATCGGAGAGGACCACTATTCCTTCATGCTCGACGACCGCTTGGCGGACTACCTCTACTCCTACAAGAAGCACTTCGGTTACACCAACAATACGATGAACCTGAAGTATGCCTACAGCAAGCCGGAGGACATCACCTTCCAAGTCACCGCCACCCCTAACTATCTGCACACATTCTATCGTGGCAATGTGGATATCTTGGCGCAAAACCATCCGGAGTGGACGAATGGCAAGGGCCACAACGACAACTATACCAACACCTTCGGTCCTTCGCTCGACCTCTATCTGAGCAAGCAACTCCCACATAAGCAGCAGATTGACGTGGATGTGCTGGGTACTTATTATCACAATGACCAGCAAGACCTCAACCAGCAGTGGAAGGTAGGGGATGATGCCCAGGCTGATGCCGCGCCGATGCAGAAGGAAATGTCGGCGACTGATGCCGATGACAATATCCTCGTCGATGACAAGATGCGTTCGAAGAACAATTCCTATTCACTCATCACCGAGGTGAACTATAGCAAGCAATGGAAGAAGGGAGAGTTGACCTTGGGATGGAACAACTGGTTGAAATGGTCGGATTACACCATTCGCAATGTCTTGTCGGGGTATGAGCCTTACAACAGTTCTTCTCGCATCAACATCCAGACCTTCTCCGCTGAATACCAGAACAACCTGGGCAAGTTGAATTATCGCATCGGTGCCGAGGGAGTATGGCGAGAGCAGAAAAATGACGACACCAGGAAGATCAACAGTTATATCCGTCCAACCTTCCTGCTCACTTATCCGCTCAAGAATGGTTCCATCCAGTTGCAGACGCTCAATGGTGTGAACTATCCACCGATAGCGAATCTCAACGAGAATACCACCATCATCATCCCTGGGGTCGTGAACCAAGGCAACCCGAACCTCACCTCCAACAATGAGTATGGTACTTTCCTCCGCATCAACCATTATGCCTCATGGATACAAGGCCAGTTGGCTTTCTTCGGTGTCTATACCGACAGTCCGATGAGCGTCTATTATGAGTGGCGCACCATCCAAGGGGAGAAGTACTTGGTGCAAACCTATGAGAACTCCCACTATCAGTGGTGGTATGGTATGGGATATGCCATCAACATCAAGCCTTTCAAGAATGAGTTGCTCAACATCGGCTTGTATGGCTCCTTCGAGCGATACTCCATGAGCAGTGGCATCATCGGCAAGCACAACCAGTGGCGCATTCCGCTCACCTATCAGATAGATGTTCGCAAAGGCAAGTGGGGTGCCTCCTACATCGGTCATGTCGTGGCGAAGGAACCGAGGGGACCATACAACTATTGGGATGAGAGTGCCAGCAATCTCTCTGTATATTACCAGTTGGGTAACTGGCGCATCACCGCTACGGGTTATTGGCTCTTCAATGATGCCAAGTATCGCTTCGAGACCATCGACAACCCGATATTGAGTCGCAAGGAGTGGCACACCATCAAGGACAACAACCGCATGGTGAGCATCGGAGTAAGCTGGAACTTCTTCTCTGGTAAGAAGAAGGATATCCAGAAGAACATCAACAATAGAGATGCCGATTCTGGAGCATTCAAATAATCCTTTTCTTCAAGTGTTTGAACAGCCACCAGAAGGCAGGGAGGAGGAACATATCCGCCATCACCCATGCCACTGGGTCGCCATAGCAGACACCTGTCCACATAAAGGCAGGTACTAGCCAGAGGCTCACACCACATCTCGCTATCATCTCCATCACACCGCTCATCATCGAGAGATTGCTGTATCCCAAGCCCTGGATGCTGTAGCGGAAGATGGTGAGCAAGCCGAGGCAAGGATAGAAGTAGCAAGCGATGCGCATAAACTCTGCTGCGTAGGTCACCACCTCAGCCTCGCCCTTATCCACGAAGAGCGTCATCATGTCGTCGGCAAAAGGAGTGATGACGATGAAACTGAACACGAAGAAGATGAGCATCATCTTGATGGCGGCTCTCACGCCCTGCGAGATGCGTTCCATCTTCTTGGCACCGAGGTTCTGACCGCAATAGGTCGCCATCGCCACACCGATGTTCTCAAAGACACAAGTGAAGAGATACTTGATGCGCATGGCGGCGATGAAGGCTGCCACACAAGTGATGCCCAGGGCATTGTTGGCACTCTGGAGCATGATGATGCCGATGCCGGTGATGGAGAATTGCAAACCCATCGGCACACCATTATTTAATAATATACTGATTTTCTTGTTGTCAAAGTCACGTTCCTCACCTTGCGGTATCAGTATCTGCATCTTCTTCTTGATGAACCGGATGCAGAGGCATACCGAGAAGGCTTGCGAGAGAAGAGTAGCGATGCCGGCTCCCTCCACGCCAAGTCCCAGAATCAAGATGAGGAGAACATCGAGGAGGATGTTGACAACAGAGGCGGTGATGAGGAAGTAGAATGGTTGCTTCGAGTTGCCGAGGGCACGGATTTGTCCTGCCAGCAGGTTGTAGCCTATCGTGAAAGGTATCGCCGCAAACTGGAGCATGAGGAAGATGTAGGCATCATCGAATACCTCCAATGGGGTGTTGACGAGATGCAGAATCTTCTTGCAGAAAAGGCACGACAAGAGGGTGATGACCACGGCGAAGGTGATGGCGATGCGATAGCTGTTGCTCACGTAGGTTCGCATTTTTCGGAAGTCCTTCGCCCCGAAAGCCTGAGCCACAGGGATGGCGAAGCCGGCGCACGAACCATTGCAGAAGCCCATGATCAAGAACATGATGGAGGTGGAGGCACCAATGGCTGCCAAGGCATTCACGCCGATCCATCGTCCCACGATCACAGTGTCGATGACGAGATACATCTGTTGCAGGATATAGCCCAGGATAAGGGGCACTGCGAATCGGAAGATGGCTCGCATCGGCGAACCAACAGTCATGTCATTTACGTTATTACTGCTCATATTTTATATATACCTATTGAGAATGTTTGTTCCTTTTACCTTGTTTTTCTTTTCGGGCTGCAAAATTACATAAAATTGATGGAAAAGGAAACAAGTAAGCGTTAAACTTGGTTATCATCAGCTCGAAAAGTCTGGTGTTATCCGCTCTGCATTCTTTATATCCTTTAAAGAAGGCGATGATTGTAACTTATGAGGATGTCTGATGAAATTGGTATGATTCCGCTTTCATATGATTCATTTTTCTTTCAGATTTATCAAAAAATATAAATCAGCAATATTTTTGTCGAATTTTATGATAAAAATGTTGCTGATTTCGCATTTTATTCGTATTTTTGCCATATGTTTTTAGTAAAATAGTAGAATATAAGCTTAACGATAGTATGGATGATAATATTGTGGTTTATATGAAAAAGTAAAAAAGACAATCATGGCAAAGCTATTTTTCAATACACGAGATGAATTGACCGTGGTGGACTCGGAAGAGATTGCTGTCATTCAAGCCAATGGTAACTATTCGAAGATACTCACCATCTATCGGAAGGAAATCATGTTGTCTTCTGGTATTTCCAAGGTGGAACAAACCTTGAAGAGCATCAAGGAGAAGAAATCCAAGTTTGTCAGAGTTGGAAGAAGTCTGATAGTGAATCACTCTTTCTTGCAGAAGATAGATCTGTTGAAGCAGCAGATGCTGCTATCTTGCAAGGGAAACGACATAAGAATCAACGTGTCCAAGAAGACCCTTAGGGTCTATAAGGATGCAATAGCAACTAGTATAAAAATTAAAAACAATGAAACAGTTCATATTGGGGACAGAGGGGAATCAACCCTTTAAAATCACTCAAATGGGAAACATGCTTGTGTAACAATAGGCGATGGATGAGTTCTGCGATATAATGTCGTATGCAGCTATCGAGAAATCATCTATAAATTTGAGTTTTGTAAATTTAAGAAGTTGTTTATGTTTAGAAAATTTTAAGTATGAAGAATTTTTGTTTTTTTATAGCTTTTCTATTTGCAGCTTGCTTGCAAATGCTTGGTCAAGAATTGAAGGTAGCTAGCTTTTCGATTGTTGCTAATGATTTGTCTGCTAGCATAGAGCAAAAAATGGACTTAAATGGAATGCCTTGTGCCTTAGTAAAAGTATTGGTGTTGGATAAAATATCAGGAGTCGAAGGAAATATTATAGGCAATGCTATTGACAAAGGAACAGAAAAATGGATATATTTAACTAGTGGTTCTAAGGAAGTGAAAATCAAAACTGAGAAATATTTCCCTTTGCATTTGATATTTTCTCACTATGGTATTACTGCATTGGAAGCAAAGCATACCTATGTGCTAACATTGACTGCTTTGAATGAAAGCAATATGGAGGTTCCTTTGAATCTTAAAGATCCCGAAGATCAAGTTTTGATGGGGTTGAAGTATGAAAATGGCTCAGAAGTCAGACGAGATTACAAAAAAGCTTTTTCTTTATATCAAAAATCCGCTAAACAGGGGTATCCGGAAGGAATGTTTAAATTAGGAGAATGTTACTTATATTCGAGGGGTGTCAAAGAGAATATAGGCAAAGCTTTATATTGGTTTACACAATCAGCTAATAAAGGTGATGCGCAAGCTCAACGTGAATTGGCAATTTTGTATGAACAAGGACAGTTTGTTGAAAAAAATGAAAAAGAGGCAATCAAATATTACAAGAAATCTGTAGCGCAAGAAGATGTTACAGCTATGACATATTTGGCTGTTCATTATTTGGAAGGAGATTGTGGGCTTGCAAAGGATTATAGTAAGGCAATAGAATTGTTGAATAAGGCAAAGAATAAAGGTGATGCAGAGGTCTTGGGTCTTGCAACTACACTCTTAGCTGATTGCTATCGTGATGGAACGGGTGTGACCCAAGATTTTCAAAAAGCTTTTTCTTATTATAAGGAAGTAGAAGCTAAATATGGTGATGGGTATTTAAAGTATGAATTGGGGCGTTGCTATGAATTAGGAAGAGGTGTTACAAAAAATATAAATGAAGCTTTGGAATACTATCAAAAAGCCGCATCTTTAAATAATGAATCTGCTCTTTTGCATTTAGGAATTCTTTATAAAAATGGAAATGTGGTGAAAAAAAATTTAAAGAAGAGCTTTGAATATTATAAGAAAGCAGCAGAAAATGGGTCGGATTTGGGACAGAAATGGCTAGGGGATTGCTATTATAATGGTCAAGGTGTAGAGAAGAATATAAATGAGGCTTTTAAATGGTATTCTAAAAGCGTGGAGAAAGGATGCGTGGATGCTTATTCTGATTTAGCTTATTGTTATAGTCATGGAGAAGGGGTGGAACAAAATCTAACTAAAGCCTTTGAATTATATAAAGAAGGTGCCGAAAAAGGAGACTCTCTTTGTTTGTCTAATGTAGCATTATACTATTATTACGGAAAGGGAACAGAACAAAATTTTAAAGAGGCTTTTAAATGGTATAAAAAGTCTGCGGAAGGTGGAGATGCTGGAAGTATGAACTGCATAGGTGTTATGTATAAAAGTGGGCAAGGAATAGCGAAAGATTATGAGAAAGCTATAGAATGGTTTAATAAGGCCATTAAGGCTGGTGATAATATAGCAAAATATAATTTGGCCTTAATTCCGCAACACTTTGATTTAACTTTATTTATAAGTTCCTGAGCAACAA
>ERZ1023641.27-NODE-27-length-75426-cov-28.579387_pt1 | contig 75426 bp, 80 predicted proteins | sample MGYA00380335_ERZ1023641 | MGnify/ENA primary metagenome ERZ1023641 (study PRJEB33179, sample SAMN07448970) | human gut metagenome | biome: Human-gut; feature: Human associated habitat; material: Faeces | host: Homo sapiens | place: India: Bhopal | collected... | reverse complement strand
AGGGTAAGGACCAGAAGGGTATCTTCCCAGCAGCTTGCGACTTCACTACCGACCTCCACTCTATGGGTCAGTGGATTCAGCAGGGCGAGCGTTCTATCTTCGAGACCGTTATCAGCGTAGAGACCCCTAACGAGAAGTTGCTCTTCCCTCACGATGACGAGAACCTCGATGGCTTGAACTTCTTGGAGGGCAAGCGTGTGGATGAGGTCAACAAGATGGCAGAGCTCGGTACTCGCTTGGCTCACGTTGACGGTGGTGTTCCTAATATCTTGGTCAATGTACCAGAGTTGAACGCTTACTATCTCGGTCAGTTGATCTACTTCTTCGAGAAGGCTTGCGGTATCAGCGGTCTTTTGGAAGAGGTGAACCCATTCAACCAGCCTGGTGTAGAGGCTTACAAGAAGAATATGTTCGCATTGCTCAACAAGCCTGGTTATGAGGCAGAGAGCAAGGCTATCCAGGAGCGTTTGGCTAACGAGAAGTAAATCTTTCAAATATGAGAGAAGAAATTAATCAATACTTAAAAGAACACGGCTTTGGGGAATTCTGCCCCAAAGCCGTTCTTTTTGATATGGATGGCGTACTATACAACAGTATGCCCAATCATGCTGTGGCATGGCAGAAGTCGATGAAACAGTTTGGCATCCAAATGACCGCAGCCGATGCTTACGCCACAGAGGGAGCTCGTGGTATCGACACCATCCAGATGATGGTGAAGAAACAAAAAGGCATCGACATCTCATTGGATGAAGCACAGAAGATGTATGACTTGAAGACAGAGATATTCCACTCCATGCCTACCGCAGAGATATTTCCTGGTGTACTTGACATCATGCAGAAAATTACGGACGCAGGAATGCAAGTTGGCGTGGTTACTGGCAGTGGTCAACGCCCGCTCATACAAAGATTGCTCAATGACTTCGGTGACTTCCTCGACGAGAATCATATTGTAACCGCATACGACGTGAAGCGTGGCAAACCGAATCCCGATCCATATCTTATGGGATTGGAAAAGGCAGGCAAACTAAAGCCATGGGAAGGCATCGTAGTAGAAAATGCCCCTCTAGGTGTACGTGCCGGTGTAGCCGCCAACATCTTCACTGTCGCCATCAACAGCGGTCCCCTCCCCGATCAGAAGTTATCCGACAAAGGCAGCAACCTACTCTATCACAAGATGACAGAGTTCTGCGAAGATTTCGAAAGTTTGCTGGAAGCATCTAAAGATACATCAAAAACAACAAAAGCTTGCAAGTAACTCCCTTATTACTTGCAAGCTTTTATCTTATATAGGCTCCCCTCTACGACTAGCATACAATCTTGCCATCAATGCTCCACTGATATTATGCCATACGCTGAAGATAGCACCAGGAATAGTAGCGAGTGGATATGCTGCGAAATGAAGGGTGGCTAGCGAGCTGGCTAGTCCTGAATTCTGCATGCCCACCTCGATGGAAATGGCGACACATTTCTTATATTCCAGTTTGAGCAACTTTCCGATGGAGAATCCTAGGAGCAAGCCACACACATTATGCAGCATCACCACCAAGATGATAAGCAAACCACTCGTCAGAAGTTTTTCGGCATTGTGCGACACGATGATGCCAACGATGAAGGTGATTGCCAACGAAGAAAAGGCTGGCAGATAAGCCACGGCTCGCGAGGTAAACTTCGGGCACTCATGCTGGATGATGAAGCCGACGACTATCGGGAGTATCACCACCTGAACGATAGAAAAGAACATGCTCATAGCATCGACATGCACAAAGGTACCTGCCATCATCCACGTGATGAGTGGAGTCAAGAAAGGTGCCAAGACGGTAGAGGTGGCTGTCATTCCCACAGACAAAGCCAAGTCGCCCTTAGCCAAATAGGTAATGACATTGGAAGCCGTTCCGCCAGGGCAACATCCCACCAATATCACACCCAAGGCAAGTTCCGGACTCAAATGGAAAACCTTGGCAAGTATCCAAGCCAGTACTGGCATCACGATAAACTGTGCCAAGCAACCAATAATGACATCCTTGGGACGGCTGAACACAATCTTGAAATCAGCTGGATTAAGCGTCAATCCCATGCCAAACATCACGACTCCCAACAAGGGATTGATGTAAATGGCATCCACCCACTGAAAGGTATCAGGCAACAACAATGCAGCGACAGCTGTCAGCAGCACGATAACTCCCATATATCGGGAAATGAAATCACAAATTCTCTTCATCTTATTTTAATCTCTTTATTTTTCTCTCTTTATTTTTTTTATGAGCATTTATCTAAAACTTAAGATGTTTTCTACATACCTTAAATTATATATGCTACACTAACGAGATGCAAAAGTACTACAAAATATCTATAACGACAAATATAAGAGATAAAAATTTGGAGATTTCATTTATTCCTCGTATCTTTGCAGAATAATTCTGAGAATGAATCATATGATGACAGAGACTAACGATAGAAGACTGCCCGTAGGCATCCAATCCTTTGAGACAATCAGAAAGGAAGGATACCTATATGTTGACAAGACAGATATCATCTGGCAACTTGCCAACAGAGGAAAGAAGTATAATTACCTGAGCCGCCCACGCCGCTTCGGTAAGTCTGTTCTCGTCGATACCCTCCAAGCCTACTTTGAGGGAAAGAAGGAACTTTTCGAAGGTCTGAAGATAATGGACTTGGAAAAGGAGTGGAAGCACTACCCTGTCATCAGACTCGACATGAGCCGTGGCGGAGCTAATGCAGGAACATTGCGGTCTTACCTAAATCTGCGCTTCAAGGAATACGAGAATCTATATGGTATCACACCTGACCCAACTGCTAGATTAGCAGATCGCTTTCATGGCATTCTATCAGCAGCAAACAAGAAGACAGGCTTGCAAGTTGCCATTCTTATTGATGAGTATGATTCTCCGCTGCAACATTCTTGGAAGACACCCCAACATGATGAATGCACTGAGGTATATCGTGAGGTTTTCGCCATTCTTAAAGCTGACGATAACTACGAACGTTTTGTCTTCATCACTGGCATCACTAAGTTTACGCAGATTTCCCTCTTCTCTGTGCTCAACAATCTGACCAACATCAGTTTTGATGCACCATACGCAGCCTTATGCGGCATCACCAAGGATGAAATCAAGGAGAATTTCATGCCTGAGATTACAATGATGGGCGAACAAAATGGTTGGAGCACAGACGAGACCATCGAACAGTTGCAAGCCTATTATGATGGCTATCACTTCAGCCGAAAGAATATGGTAGATGTCTTCAATCCTTTCAGCCTCATCAATGCCTTGTCTGACAATGAGCTAAGGAACTATTGGGCAGCATCTGGTGCAACCTCGCTCCTACCCAAGTTTGTGGATGATTTGGATATCCGTCTGAAAGACTTTGAGAATTGTGCATTAATAAGTTCTGTCATTGAGACATCTGATGTTACGGGTGGTGGTCCAGAGTTATTTCTGTATCAGTCAGGCTACCTTACCATCAAAGGATACATGAGCGGTACTTATCTATTGGGCATTCCTAATCATGAAGTAAGACAAGCTCTGAACGAGATAGTCTTGCCAACTTTAGCTATGCGCAAGACCAATGACACCATGTCAACGCAAGCATTTCTAAACCTCTATATGACTTGCCTGAGGCGATGAAATGTCTCAAAGCCTTGATTGCCGATGTACCATACAGCAACAAGAAGTTAGCTAGTATGGATATGGAGGAGCGATACCGCCTTATCATGAGCACCATCTTCAATGCCATCGGTTGCCGTGTCTAAGTAGAGAAGATGCTTGCCACTGGAAGAATTGACTTGGTGGTAACTACCATACATTATATATATGTAATAGAGTTGAAACTCACCAAGAATGGAGGCATTTCCGCTGCCGAAAAACAGATCATCGACAACAACTACCTTGAATCATTCAAGGCTGACAAGCGAAAGGTCGTAGGTCTCGCCATCGAATTGGAAGACATGGGTAAGGGACTCTTGGACTGGAAGGTAGTGGAATAAGGAACGCTTAAAAAAATATACAAATAAAAGGAAGCGGGCAAGCCTGACTATAGGCTCGCCCACTTTTGTCCTTCCTTTACTTCACAATGATTTTTTTCGTTTTATTTTGTTCTTTTACTATATAAGTACCAGTTGGCAACTTCAAAGAATCAGCATCAACTCCAACATAAATTAAATTTGGCATATTTTTCTATACATCCTACTGGGACATACAATTTTGCAAAGTCATATATGTCATTAAACGCATTTTCGCTTATGACCGGAGGATTTATTGATTCACTGTGAATCTCCCTTATATTAGGGCATCCTTCAAAGCATCTTTCTCCAACAAGTAACATACTGCTCGGAAGCATTATTCTTTCAAGTGAATAGCATCCTTTAAAAGCACCTTTATCTATGCTTTTTATAGAAGTACCCAAGAAGTTGACTTCTTTGAGGTTTTGGCACAAATAAAAACATTGAGAACCTATAGATGTAACATTAGCAGGAATCTCTATTTTCTGAAGAGATGAACATTCTCTAAAAGTACCATTTTCTCAAAAAATAGAGCCAAGCCTCGGATTATCGCTAGCATCACTGCTTGCCATCGGTGGAATGACGCTACAAAAGTAACGAAAAGATTTGGTATTAGCTAATAATCAGAAGATTTTCTGCAAAATATTTGGTATTAGCAAGAAATGCGCTTTCTAAAATGACAAGAATAATATCCATAAAAGATATGGATGCACGACATAAGGGGATGTGGACGTACGTCTATAGGGGAAATCGACGTACGTCCAGAGCGGATGGGAACGTACATCCGAAGGGCGTGCCACTACCGTAGAACGAGCAGCCGACTCCCGTGGAACGCTCGTTCCACGGGAGTCAGCCGCTCGGCTCACTCCAGCGGCAACCCCGACGGAGCTATAAGAGGTGAGCGACAACGACCCCATACATTTTTCTACAGATAGCGACAAAGGCTTCGACAAGATGGTGAGGGAGCGGACACTCTTCACCAAACTGACATCTTCCACTTCGTGCGCGACATCGTGAGACACCAATATATTAATAAGGTGGAAATGATCAAGAGTATGTTCAACGTGCTCAAACTCATCATCGACGAATTGCCGTACAAGCAGTGCAGCATCACCCACGACCTAGGGCACAAGAAGGAGGTATATGAGATCTTCCTCCACCATCTGTATCGCAAATTCCGCAAGGAGCGACAGATTCGCTTCTATGCCGACAAACTGAATGTATCCACCGCCTATCTCTCCAGATTGGTAAAAGAGATAAGCGGTTCCACAGTCAACGACCACGTCTCCTCTTTATTATATAAGGAGATATGCAATCTGCTGAAGCAATCGGATATGACGATGGGAGAAATCGTCGACAGCCTTCACTTTAGCGACCAGAGCGCATTGAGCAATTTCTTCAAGCTACGCTCCGGCATGTCGCCATTGGCATATCGGAATCAATAAGCAGATAGACCACCCTATTTTTCCTGCTTCTTATATGTAAAGCTTTCGACATCCACAAAGCCTCCCTTGTTCTTGGTAGCGTAATTGTAGATGCCAAAGCGAGTGCCCATGAAGAATCGCCTATAGTCGAATATCATTTTGAAGCCTCGGATGGCTTCCACCCAGTTCTTGCCATCCACGCTATAAGACAAGGTGACAAGGTCTTGATGAAGACGGAAATCACAACTCATCTTCAGATAGACCACCTTCGACTTCAGAGCCTGACGATACACTTCCTCTCGCTTCACATCAGTTACCACCTTATCCTCATCCGACAAGGCGACACTCTCCTTGCTTCCTACGATGAACGACCGCTTGCCTTCCTTCACGATGGAGAGCAGAGCCGCATCACCTTGGAAGGCAGCAAGACCAGCCACATCGCCATCCTTCATCTTGCTCACATCCATCTTGATGATTCCCTCGCAAGCCGGTCCTTCCACACGATTGGTCAAAGTATTGGGAGCCATGAAGAGATTCTCTGCGATGCGAGAAGTCTTGAGGCGAAGGCAACCCTTGCGCTCTGTCAGCGACCAAGCCTCATCGTTCGGATTATGATTCCACTGCCATTGCAAGTCAAGCTTAGGACGAGAGAAATCATCGCTATACACCACTCCCTTGCCGTCGTAGCCCAACACAGGCTTGGTCATCGTGAGAGGCACATTTCCATTCGCATCCCCAAGCATAGGCCATCCATCCTTCCAAGTGCATGGCTCCAAGGTGAGTACTCGTCCCACTCCCCCTCTGTCCTGGAAGATGATGCCATACCATTTGCCATCAGGAGCATCGACAATGGTACCTTGTCCGACACCGCCATAGCCAGCAAACTCGGTCTCCAAGATGACCTTCTTCTCATAAGCTCCCCGGATATGATCGGCACGATAACAGACTTCACGGCGAGGATGTCCCCCCGTCCACGAAATCATCAAGAGGTAGTACTTGCCATCATGCTTGATCATGCGAGAACCCTCCAACAAGTTTTTCTCCTCGGCATCTCGCTCAAAGAGGCGACAATGGCTACCTTCCACCACTGCCGTCAAGTCGGAATTGAGTTGCACCATCTCTCCTGTGGCATAGACGACATACACCTTGTCATCATCATCAAAGAAGAGAGAGGCATCGTGGAAGTGAGGCAGACGGCTATGGACAGTCCACTCTCCCTCGATATCGTCAGCCGTGCAGATATAAGTTTCGCCCCCAGGATGGTCATTTGGTGCGAAGAGCGCATAAAACTTGCCATGATGATACTTCAAGGAAGTAGCCCACTGACCTCGACCATATACCGTGCCATCCTTCATGTCGTACTTAGGCGAGTCGGTCAACTTCGGGAAGATATAGTTGACGGTCTCCCAGTTCACCAAATCCTTCGACTTCATGATAGGAGCGCCTGGCATCAAGTGCATCGTGGTACTCACCATATAGAAATTGTCGCCCACACGGATGACATCTGGGTCGGGAATGTCCGACCAAGCCATTGGATTCTGGAAGGTTGTCGTTGCCTGTTGGCTTTGCGCATAGCTAGGCATGGCAGCAGTCATGCTGCCCAACAATACGGATACGAATAAAGTCTTTAAATTCATTGTTTCTTACATTTTATAGTTATTAGTCCTATGTCTCGTCCCCTTCTCCACAACTGGGAGGGAGGAACGATGGTGCAAAGGTAACAAAAAACAATCGCAATCCCATTCATTTTCGTTGCAAATCATTTATCTCCTGTATCACAAATACCCCATTTCTCTTATCATTTAACACTCTTTCACTAAAAAATGATACCATTCTGGCCTTTATAAGTAAAAATGGTAAATCCTTCGGCAGAAAGTAATCAAAAATAGCCTGCTCGTCCGTGAGGATAAGCAGGCTTTTTAGTATTAAGTCCTATATCATATTACTCTATCTCCTCCAATCTCTCCATCAATCTTCCCAAGAAGTAATCAGCATATTGGGTATAATCGCCAGTCTCATAGAAAGCTATCAAGCCTCTGCGATAATGCAGAATATCGGCATCCTTAGCTTAATATACAGGGATAAGGTCGGCATTCATCATCACCACGCTCTTCAACATCTTGGCATCCTCATATCGTTTTTCTGGCGTAATGCCATCCTTCAAGAGCGTCTCCGTCTCCACATAAGTATAGGTATTTCCCTCTATCTTACCTGAGTAATAGCACCATACCACCGCTAAGTCTCTCAACTCAGAAGAAGAAAGGCTCGACAATTTTACCAAAGGATTCGCCAAGATATCCTCTGCCCTCTTGAGTTGTTCCTCATTAAATATATGTTTATCTATTGCCATTTTCCTTATTTTCTATGATTATCATCAATCTTATGCAAAATTAAGCATAAATTCAGAGAAAAGCAAGAAAATATGCTTTTTTCTTCCCAAGAGCTTAATTTTTCCTCAAGAATGTTCTTATAAGAAATAAAGCAAGAAACAATCTGATTGCTCATCATAGCAACATAGGCTAAACTTGGAAAAAAACAATAAGTAGAACATTTAAAATTATAGGAGAAATGATTATGAAACGAGTATTCAATCTTTTGGTAGTAGATGAGAGTGGCAGCATGAGCATCATTGAGCGTCAGGCACTGGTGGGCATCAACGAGACCCTGACCACGATTCAGAAAATGCAGAAGACGCATAAGAACATGGAGCAGCGTGTAACGCTCATCACCTTCGACAGCACCCACAAGAAGCTGTTTTATGATAATGTGTCTGCCCACCATGCCAACCCTTTGAAAACCAGGGATTACAACCCATGTGGCGGCACCCCTCTTTACGATGCCATAGGCATGGGTATTGCCAAGGTCAACGCTCTGACCACCGAGGATGACAGCGTATTGGTAACCATCATTACGGATGGTGAGGAGAACTGCAGCGAGGAGTATGATTTGAAGATGATCAAGAACCTCATTGAGAAGTTGAAGAAGCAGAACTGGACCTTTACCTTCATCGGCACCGATGACCTTGATATAGAGAACATAGCTCATGGTATGGGCATCGACAACCACCTCCAATTCTCCGAGGATGAGGCAGGCACCCGAGAGATGTTCGTCAGAGAGAACCGAGCCCGCGAACGCTACAACAAGTGCCGAGCCATGGACTGCGCCTTGCCTATTGGGAGCTACTTTAAGGATGAAAAAGAGGAAAAGAAAGAATTGAGAAGAAAGGGGAAGCGAGAAGGATAATTCGCAAAATTAGATAATAAAAGAGCAGCAATGATTTCTTGTTGCTCTTTTATTTTGGTGTAGAGGGTTGATATAAGCCAACTTCTGTCAAGAGAAGTTATGTATTGATTTTCTCCTCAAACTGCTGATACACAGCCTTCATATCATCAGGCATATAGCTTATCGCTCTCTCCTTAATTTCTTCTGGGATGCCGAAGCGAGCCTCAGCTATGGAACCAACAATCGCTCCTATCGTATCGCTATCGCCACCGTGAGAGATAGCCAAGCGGATGGCATCCACAAAAGATGACGCATGAGATATAATATGGAATGAGAGAGGAACTACTTCCATACATGTTTCATCAAATATACCGACAGGATAATCTCTTGTATCGAAATCAGGATAAGATTTATTGGCTAAATCCATAAAGCCTTGCAAATCACCCTTATCGCCATCTGCTCCACCCTTTCGGAAATGCCAAATGGCATGGGCTACAGCCATCGCCCCCTTGATACCTTCGGGATGGTTGTGAGTTGGAGCTGCAGTCTCAGCAGCCTCTTCTATTACCTTCTCCAAGTCATCGAAGAGCCAAGCAACTGGAGAAACTCGCATCGCCGAACCATTTCCAAAGCTGCCATAAGGCTGCGGATTATCAGAATGAATCCACATCGAGAATCGTCCGCCATAGCTTCCCTTTGGCGAAGGATAGCGACGACACCACTCCAGCAGACTATCCTTATATGTCTTGCCTTTCAGAATTGCATCCGCCACAGCCACTGTACAGATGCTATCGTCCGTAAAGTCGCTGCCCTCGGCAAACATCTCAAAATCATAATCTAACGTATTGTTGAACTCATACTTCGAGCCCACAATATCACCTATAATTGCTCCTAACATATCAAATTGTATAAAGCTACTGCTATTGGATTCTTCACTTAACAAATCACCTCCCAGAAACATTCAGGCAGGCTGATGTTCTTCACCTTCTTGGCTCCCTCAAACAGTGGGGCGATATCCTCAGGCTCAAAACCAGCGATGCCACAGCCTATTGGGGTTACGAGGAATTGCTGATCGGGATGTTGCTGGGCATAGGCGACGAAATCATTAACGTATGGACGGATGGTTTCCACGCCGCCTTGCATCGTTGGGATGGCGTAGCTCTGACCTTGAATGCCTACGCCATTGCCCAGTACGGCTCCGAAACGGAGGCGAGCCACTCTGGCGGCTCCGCCACCATGCATGCCTTGCAAATTGCTGCCAAATACAAATATCTCGTTGTCTCTCAGAGTGTCTATCCACTCTGGAGTGATTCTGTTCTTCTTCAATTCTTCCATATTAATCTTCATATCTATATTATTCATTGCTTGATGATTATACATTCCATCGTCGCCAGCAAACAACGCAGCTGAACCTGGGGCAGATGACGCAGCAGAACTAGGAGATGATGTTGGAGCTGGACATGGGGCACACTCGCAGCAAATATCAGACATCATGCCCTTACTATAAACTCTGCCCTCGTAATCCGATGCCACGAAATATCGCTTGAAGTATGGGATGATGACCTCGTGCATCATCTTGTTGGTACGCTGGGTAACGGCTGAGGCACTCATACCTAGCTGTGCGCCTACTTCCTTACCCTTGAAACCATCAATATAGAGCATCTGGAGGATAATCGAGTTTCTGCTGTCTCTGCCATAATATCTTAGGCAGATGTCTTGTATCATCTGGCGGAACTCATGATAAAACTCGCTATCCACCATATCGAGATGCTTTCTCGATGATGCCTGTCGCTCCTCGAAACTCTCGAAGAGATGTTCCTTCTGCACGCCCTTCAACTTGTCGAGCAACAAGAAGCGGAAGCCATTTACCATCCACGTTTTCAGCGTCATCGTGGGCTTGCGGTCCTCTAAAGGCTTAAACTGGTGATTGCCAAGATAGAGATAATACTCATGGGCCAGAGACATGAAGTCCATGCCGGGCTTATGGCGCAGGCCGTATCGCTGGTCATAGACGCAATATGCCACTCGACAGTAGCCATAGAAGTATTCCTTCACTATCTTGCCGTCGCTATTCTTGAATCCCTCCAAGATGGCATCATCGGAGAGTTGCGACATATCATTTACTGTTGTCATTCTCATTTCTATTTAAGTTTTTGTTTTTAACCATCTGCTTGAAATCTCACGTTCTATCTCCTTAAAAGAAATAAAAGTAGAAAAATGAAGCAAAGCCATGACTTTTTACTTTAAGATAATGCAAAGGTAACACTGTTTTCTGGAAAAAGAGAATAAATTTGTTTAAAACCTATTGCTGTTTCAAAGAAAAGCAGTACTTTTGCATAAAGATATAAAAACAAGAGATTATGAAACTGAAAGCATATCATTCCTTCATCATCTTCGCCGTGCTTGTGATGTCAGCGATTTTCTCCAGTGTGAGCAGTTATCGCAAGGCGCAATATGCCATTGTCAAGGATATGAACCAAGCTTTGGCACAAACCATCGAGGAGCGACAAGACCAATGGATTACACCCGATACCATTCAAAGTTACCGCTCCCACCTCAGCATCGACATGCTCAAAAGCACAAGCATCCTCTGCTATGCCATAGGAAAGCCGGCAGAACTATGCAGCAAGGAAATGCAACTGGATAAACATACCATACAAGGCTATGCCAACTGCTCTATGGCTGATATTTTCGGAATGAGCAACCAGCGCACATCATTCATACTGATGCTGATGGCAATGATATGGGCAGCATGGGCTATGCTATATCATCGCAAAGATTATCAGAACGAAGAGTACAATCCTCTCTCTTTCGGAAGCCTCTCCTATTCATCTGAAGACGATAGCTTCTACAATGCAGATACCAAGCAAGCCATCCACTTCACCCCGATGCAACATCAACTGATGCAGATGTTCTTGGAGAAACATCAGTTGACCAAGCAAGAGATATGTGATGCACTTTGGCCTAAGAAGCCAGATGCTAGCGAAACGCTCTATACTTTGATTCGCCGCATCAAGCCTATCATCGAAAGCAATAGCAATCTCTGTATTGAATCTGAAAGAGGAAAGGCGTATCGACTGACTCAAAGATAAGCCTTTCATAACTATCTCATTTTCAGCAAGATGCCGTTTGTCTATTCCCTCACCTACCCCGACTCTTATAAGCCCATCATGCCTCGTCTCTTCCATCTGATAGAGGATTGGAAGGTATTGGGAGCTTACTAATTACTCAAATCTTCATTGCAAGTTACCCTTTTTAAGTGCCACATAGTATAACGTAGTATAAATATTTTTTAAAAAAAACTCTGGCTCACTAAAACATTGTACCTTTGCACACGAAATATAAAATTGGAATATAAAGAGAGTAAGGATTATGAAGAAATTTATCATTACATCAGCCTTGTGCCTCTCAGCTGTTCCCCAACTGATGGCACAGAATAATATCACTGGAAAGATTGTGGATGAAAAGGGAGCGCCTTTGGCTTATGCCAATGTAGTACTCTTGAATCGCCAGGACTCAGCATTCGTGAAGGGAGCCGTGAGCAATGAGGACGGCAGCTTCGTCATCAACTCTTCTTGCAATGGCGGCATCATCAAGGTTACTTCCATCGGCTACAAAACCGTGTTTCGTGATTGCCAAGGAGAGAATGTGGGCATCATCCAGCTCAGCGAGGATACCAAAATGCTGGGAGAAGTAGTGGTGAAATCTTCCTTGCCTAAGACCATCTTGAAGAATGGTGGCATGACTACCACGGTAGTAGGCTCTATCCTCGAAAAGGCAGGAACCATGGAAAACTTACTCGACCGTATTCCTAATGTCTCAGCACAAAATGGCAGCATCAAGGTGTTTGGACGTGGAGAGCCTATCATCTATATCAATGGCAGAGAGATGAGAGACAAGAGCGAGCTGGATCGTCTTCACTCTGATAACATCAAGTCGGTAGAGGTCATCATGAACCCTGGTGCCCGTTATGCGGCAAGCACCAAGGCTGTTATCCGCATCACCACCAAGAAGATACAGGGCGATGGCTTCGGATTCGACGCTACCGCCGAGGGCGAATATGACGAAGAAAAGAACTTCGGAGGTTATGGCAGACTGAACATGAACTATCGCAAGAATGGGCTGGATTTAGGTTTATACTCTTTCGGAAAGAAACAATATCAACCCGACAACAAGGACTTGGAGCAAATCACCTATCTCGACAAGACTTGGAATCAAAAGAGCAAAATCGACCAAGTTGGCAAAACGATAACTTTCAATGAACGTTTGGAAGCCAACTATCAGTTAGATGAAAACAACTCCATGGGTATCAACTTGGGGTTTCTGCGCACCCCTAAAATAACATGGGATGGAGGAATGGCATCCGACATGTTTCAAGACGATGCTTTATCAGAAAACTTAAATTCTACCACCCATGAACTTTTGCAAAAATCCAACCTCTCCAGCAACCTCTATTATGTGGGGAAAATCGGAAAGTTAGGAATAGACTTCAATGCCGATTGGTTTTGGTCTAAAGAATATATGGGCAATCATACCGATGAACAGTACCAAGAAATAGGAAAAGAAGAACAACAGCAATTGGTCAACACCAACACTTCCAAGTACAACCGCCTCTATGCTACCAAGTTGGTTCTATCCCATCCTCTTTGGGGTGGCGATTTATCTCTTGGTGGAGAATATTCCTTCACCAATCGCAATTCACTATATACCATTATACCTACCTATCTGGCTGATGATGACAAGAGTCGCATCAAGGAGGGCATGGCCTCTGCTTTCATCACCTATAACCACGACTTCGGCAAACTGAACGTAGAAGCAGGATTGAGATACGAGAATGTAAACTTCAAGTATTACGAGGATGGTCAATACATGGCAGAGCAAAGCAAAACGTATAATAACTGGTTCCCATCCCTCACCCTCTCTATGCCTATCGGTAAGGCTGAGATGCAGTTGAGCTATGCTGCCGACATCAATCGCCCTTCCTACTGGGCTTTGAGAAGCGGCACACAGTATGACAATCGCTATACTTACGAGACTGGCAACCCATTCTTGGTTTCAGAAATCGCAAGAAACTTGAGTTACGACCTGTCTTATCAATGGCTGACATTCAACTTCACTTATACCCATACGTCCGACCCTATCTATCAGACCACGGAAATGTATAAGGACAATACTGCCATCGGCGTGATGAAGATGATCAATGGCGATTCCTACAACAACATCTCCTCCGCCCTCACCCTGGAGCCAACCATCGGTATCTGGCATCCAAGCCTTTCTGCCTCATTAGAAAAGCAGTGGTTCAAGATGGAGACAAAGGAAGGCAACTATCTTGACAAGCCTATCGCAGAGTTGCATTTCGACAATACATTCGACACGAAATGGGCGATGTTCTCCGTGATGATGGGCTATATCACCAAGGGAAACGAGAGAAACATTTATGCTTCCAAGCCGATGTTCAACACCGACCTCTCGATATACAAGAGCATCTTGCACGACCAACTTTCTTTCCAATTCTACGTATCCGATTTGTTTGGCACAAATGACGACCATACCATTGGCAAGTATGGCAAGTTGAAAGAACTGGTAGATAACGAGTACTCTACAACCAAGTTTTCACTCACCGTGAGATATAAGTTCAATACGACAAGGAGCAAGTATAAGGGAACAGGTGCAGGACAAAGTCAGAAGAACAGAATGTAGTCATGGCATAGTAAAAGACAAGTTTAATTTTCTTGAAAATATCATACGCTTCCGGATGATTTCCGAAGAAAATCTGTACTTTTGCAGTTGTATAACAGATTAAAATCATACGATTATGGAAAAAAAAGAAAGAAATTCAGAGTGTACCACCATCATCGTGGGCGAAGAACAGAGTGCCGATGGCTCCAAGTATCTTTGCCGCTCCAGCGACTTCGATGCACTGATGGCTATCAACATCGAGGTGCATGAGGACACGAAGTTTGGACCAGAGGAATTTGTTGCCAAGGACAGCAAGTTCCGTTGCCCATTGCCAAAGGAGGCCTTGGGATATACGGGGCTGCCAGATTATCAGTTCCCTGGCGAATGGGGAAGCGCTGGATTCAATACAGCCGGTGTGGGCATGAGTTCCACCGAAACCATCTTCTCTTCTGAGAAAGCCCTCGCCTTCGACCCATACGTAGAGAACGGACTTGCTGAGAATTGCACCTACAACATCGTGTTGCCTTACGTTCGTTCAGCTCGTGAAGGTGCAGCCAGACTAGGCAAACTCATCGAACAATATGGTTCGGCAGAGGGATTCGGCATCGGATTCATCGACGACAAGGAGATATGGTATTTGGAGAATGCCTGCGGACATAAATGGTTGGCTTGCCGTATGCCAAAGGACCAGTATTTCGTAACGGGCAACCAGAGCCGTTTCCGTGACTACGACCCAGAGGACCAGGAGAACTTCATGGCTGCTCCCGACTTGATAGAGTTTGCCGAGAAGAATGGTCTTTACGACCCAAACAATGCCGAGGCTGAGAAAGACAAGCATGGCAAGGCGAAGTTTGATTTCCACGAGGCATACTCTCGTGATGAGAAACTCGATACCACTTACAATTATCCACGAGTATGGGGATTGCAACAGATGTTCTCGCCAGCCATCCAAAACGACGTGACCAAGAACACCTTCCCTGTATTCGCCAAGGCAGCGCATCAGATTTCGCTCACCGACCTCCGCACCGCCTTCCGCTTCCATTACGACAATACCGACCACGACCCATATCTGCATGAAAATGGCAAGGAGCCTTATCGCCCAGTTTCCATCTTCCGCACCACGCAGACCCACATCATCCAGGTAAGAGAGGGATTGCCTCATGCCATCGGACACATCACTTACGTGGCAATGGGCATGGGCGACCTCAGCGTCTTCCTCCCACTCTATCAAGGTGCCAAGACCTTCCCTGAACTTTACACCCATGTGGCAAATGGCAGATGCAAGGACGACAGTGCCTACTGGCGTTTCCGCAAGGTGATGACGCTCGGCATGACCGACTACAACGCCTTCGCCCCTATCATCAAGGATGCTTACGCCAAGTTGGAGGCTGAGAACGACCAGCGCCAGAAGGAGATGGAAGCAGAGTATCTGAAGCTTTACAAGGAGAGTCCGATGAAGGCACAAGACCTCTTGCAGCAGTTCTCCGACGACATTCTCAACCATGCCATCGAGGTGGCAGACGGACTGGTAGAAGAACTTTTCACCCGCCTCACTGCCAAGATTCAGAAGGAATATCTCTTCCACGGCGCATAATTGGCACACAACTCCTTGACCTACATCAATGCCTGTCATAGCGTTGCTTGACTTGTGTCAAAAAATAGCTTTCTTTCATCATTTTGTCACGACTTTGTGACAGAGATTCAAAAAATAGGCATTACCTTTGCAGTCGAAAAAGGTAAGATTGTAATAAGGATAATGTTTAACCGGAGTCCTCAAATGGAGGCTCCACAAAAGAAAGAAAGGAAACAAATTATGATGTTAACAGTTATGATTTTCGCAGTAGTAGCAGTTATGCTCGCAGAAGCTGTGAATGTAAACAACAAGATTGAGATGGGTAAGTAATCCCACTCAGATTGGTAAAAAGATCTGGGCATCAGCCCATAGTATTAATGTATTAAAAAAGAAAGGATAACGATTATGAAAACAATGTTCAAAAACGCAAAGAAGGCTATAAAGGCCTTGGTTGCCAACTATATGAACGCCATGGAGATGTATGGCGAGGCTTTGAACAGAAGTCGTGGTTGCGGTTGCTACGCATAAGCAAGTAATTACGTTTACAATAATAAAAAGCGTGTAGGTCTAGATGGCTTGCACGCTTTTTTATATTTTTCCCCCAGGACATCATCTACTATACCGCCCTATCCCCTTCTGCCATAGTCAACTCATCCAAGAGTCCTTGGCAAGCATCCTCCAAAAGAATGATAACTAACTCAAAGTCACTATAGTCGCCATAATATGGATCAGGCACCGTGGTGTATTCACGATGTGAGGTCAAGAAGTCTGCCATACGCACCACCTTGTCCTTGTCTGCCTGAGAGGAAGCCATGGAAGTGATGGCACGATAGTTTTCGTTGTCCATCACCACGATGGTATCGAATCTCTTGAAGTCGGAACGTTGGAACTTTCTAGCATGACTATCAAAACGATACCCATGCTCTGCCCCACACTTTCTCATACGGCTATCGGGCAACTGTCCCACGTGCCAGCTTCCGATACCAGCCGAATCGATTTCAAACTCATCGCTCAATCCAGCCTTCTCCACGAGCGACTTCATGATGCCTTCGGCTGCCGGAGAGCGACAGATATTGCCGAGGCAAATAAATAATACTGTATGTTTACCTTGTTTCATCATTTTCTCTATTTTACCAGATTATTACCGCCGTTAATTGGTTTGCAAAAGTAAGAAATATTCCTTTAATTGCAAAACTTTAGGTAAGAAAAGTGACAAAACAAAGAAAAGCATGGACAGCCATCACGGCTACCCATGCCCCATTCAAATATGATCTATTCTTAAAAAAGCTAACCTAGTTGCAAGATACACCTTATAAATATATAGACATACCTTGCAACCGATTTTTCTACTTCAATTTCTTGTAACCATAAACGGCACGATTGCCCAACTGCTCCTCGATGCGGATGAGCTGGTTGTACTTAGCCATACGATCGGTACGACTCATACTACCCGTCTTGATCTGACCAGAATTGGTAGCCACGGCAATATCTGCGATAGTAGTGTCCTCTGTCTCGCCAGAACGGTGAGAAGTAACTGTGGTATAACCATGACGATGTGCCATCTCGATAGCATCCAAGGTTTCGGTGAGCGAACCTATCTGATTGACCTTGATCAGGATAGAGTTGGCAGCACCCATCTTGATACCTTTCTCCAAGAACTTGACATTGGTAACGAAGAGGTCGTCACCCACCAACTGGCAACGGTCACCGATGGCAGCGGTCAACTTCACCCAGTTGTCCCAGTCGTTCTCATCCAAACCATCCTCGATAGAATCGATAGGATACTTGGTTATCAATTCTTCCAAGAACTTGATTTGCTCCTCGGCAGTGAGTTTCTTACCATTAGGATCCTTCTTCTTGCCATCCTTCAACTGGCGATAATCATAGTACCACTCACCATTCTCCTGTACGGCAAACTCGCTCGCAGCACAGTCCATGGCAATCTTCACGTCCTTGCCTGGCTCATAGCCAGCGTTCTTGATAGCCTGGCAGATGCTCTCTAAAGCATCCTCTATACCATTGAGCGCAGGAGCGAAACCGCCCTCATCACCTACAGCAGTAGAAAGCCCACGGCTCTTCAAGAGTTTAGCCAAAGCGTGGAACACCTCAGCACCCATGCGGATAGCCTCTTTCTCAGAAGGAGCACCCACAGGACGAATCATAAACTCTTGGAATGCGATAGGAGCATCAGAGTGAGCACCACCATTGATGATGTTCATCATAGGAACAGGCAATGTATAGGTGTTGCAACCACCAATATAACGATAGAGAGGTATCTGGAGATACTCTGCCGCAGCATGAGCCACAGCCAAGGAAACACCGAGGATGGCATTGGCACCGAGGTTAGACTTAGTCTTGGTGCCATCGAGTTCCAACATCTTGTAGTCGATGTCACGCTGCTCCAACGCAGACATACCGATGATGGCTGGCGCAATCACCTTGTTGACGTTCTCCACTGCCTTGAGCACACCCTTGCCAAGATAGCGATTCTTGTCACCATCACGGAGTTCGAGAGCCTCGTTCTCGCCAGTGGAAGCACCAGAAGGAACAGAAGCACGGCCCACAACGCCCGACTCCAATGTGATTTCAACCTCAACTGTTGGATTGCCACGTGAATCCAAGATTTCTCTTGCATGTACTTTTTCGATAATCATAATCTTAATACTTTAAATTGTTACATTTATTCTTGCAGAGCTTGCCCTGACACGAACAAACCCTCTACCTTTCGGCTGCAAAGTTACAGATTTTATTGTAATTATCCAAATGAAACGTATAGCCAATAATCGGTATTTTAGCGAAGTGTCCAAATACCGACTTTTAGGTATTAAAGCGGGCGATTCTTGTCATCCGACCATTTTCTCCCCCATTTTCCTTTGCCGTTTCAAATAATAATCGTAATTTTGCAGAGACTTAAAATATAAGCACAATAGAATAAACTCAAAAAGGTTGTAATAAAAAAACAACCAAAATGGTTGTTTTTCGGAAATCAACCCAAAAAGGTTGATTTTTCACATATTTAATATAAATAATGAAAATAAAAAACATAATTTTTGGAGCCTTGGTTGTGCTCCTAGTCGTAGCTTGCCAAGGTGGCAAGACGGCAAGTGGCGAGGGGGGCGATACCCTCCAGATGAAATACGCTGAGTTGCTCACCATCGTGAAGCATAACGATGGTGCCTATACGGAGGCAATCATCGAAAACCCTTGGAAGAAGGGGACGACATTACACAAGTACATCCTCGTACCTAAAGGCAATGAGGGCGACGAGACCGTGGCAAGGCTCAAGGATGACATCCGAGAGAATGCGACTTTGCAAATGGGTAGCCACTGCGACATCGTGCGCACTCCTTTGGAGAGCAACGTGGTGTTCACGGCTCCTCACTGCCAATTGATGTATGAACTAGGATGCAAGAACGCCATCACTGGTGTTTGCGACAAAGACTACATCAATATTCCTAACTTCAAGGAGAGGGTGAAGCTATCAGATGGCAAGGCTTCTACTTCTGATACGGATAAAGTCATCATCGATTGCGGCTCCAGTATGCAACCCGATATGGAGCGAATCATCGCCTTGAAGCCTGAAGGTTTGCTTATCTCTCCTTTCGAGAACAGTGGCGGATATGGCAAGCTCGACAAACTCCACATCCCTATCATCGAGACTGCCGACTATATGGAAACCTCTCCTCTCGGCAGAGCGGAATGGATGAAATTCTATGGATTATTGTTTAAGAGTGAAGAACGAAGCGACTCTCTCTTCTCTTCAATAGAAAAGGAGTACTTGGCTCTGAAGGCTGAGGCTGCGAAGTTGCCACAAGGTCTCTCCATTCTTACCGAGCGAAAGATGGGGAGCGTATGGTATGTGCCTGGCGGCAAGAGTACGATGGGAATCCTCTTGAAGGATGCCAACGCCAAGTACATCTTTGCTGATGACACTCACAGTGGAAGCCTTGCCTATGGTCCAGAACGCATTCTCAGCAAAGGAACTCAAGTGGATGTGTGGGCATTCAAATATTTCGGGGGTAAGGCTTTAAGCAAGAATGACTTGCTCGCTGAATATGAGGGATATAAGGTCTTGAAGGCTTTCAATAGCAACAGTATTTATCAGGTAGATACCAGCACGCAACCCTACTTCGAGTTGACCAGTTTCCATCCTGAGATTTTGCTCCGAGAGTTCATCATCTTGGCGCATCCCAAGGCTACACAATTCGGAAAGCTCCGATTCTACCAACATCTATTATGAATAAGGCTACGATATATTCTTTGGTGCTCATTGTGGCAATTGCGTTTCTCTTCTTCGCCAACTTGGCATGGGGAAGCGTTAACATTCCGTTCAAGGAGGTGTTAGATATTCTTACATCTTCGGGAGCAGAAGTGCCCCATGCGTTGATGGGAACAGACGAGAGCTTGGGCTCTGCCAACCGATATATCATCCTAGAGTCTCGCCTGCCACAAGCCATCACCTCCTTACTCGCTGGCGCCGCCCTTGCCACAAGCGGTTTGCTCTTGCAGACTGCCTTTCGCAATCCGTTGGCTGGTCCGGATGTCTTTGGTATCAGCAGTGGTGCAGGACTCGCCGTTGCCATCGTGATGCTTTCCCTTGGTGGCAACATCACGATGGGCGACTATACCATTGGCGGTTTCCTCGCCATCCTTATCTCAGCCTTTATAGGAGCCATGGTAGTGATGGGCATCATCACGCTCTTCTCTACGATGGTGCGTAACCAGGTGGTACTTCTCATCATCGGAATCATGGTGGGATACCTCGCCAGCAGTGCCATCTCGCTCTTGAATTTCTTCAGCACGGCAGAGGGCGTGAAGTCGTATATGGTTTGGGGAATGGGAAGCATCGGCAATGTGTCGATGAACGAGGTGGGATATTTCACCCTCATCGCCATCATCGGCTTGTTCGCCTCGTTGCTTCTCATCAAGCCGCTGAATGCCATGCTCTTGGGCGAACAATATGCAGAGAACTTAGGTTTCAACGTCCATCGTCTGCGCATCGCCTTGCTAATCATTACTGGATTGCTCACGGCAGTGGTCACCGCCTTCTGCGGTCCCATCGCCTTCATCGGACTAGCCACTCCTCACATCGTCCGTCTCTTGATTGGCACCGACAACCACCGTCAAGTACTCCCACTCACAATGCTGATGGGTTCCACCATCGCCCTACTCTGCAATGCTCTCTGCACATTGCCTGCAGATGGCGGTTTGATTCCCATCAATGCCGTCACCCCACTCTTCGGTGCTCCAGTCATCATTTACGTTTTACTAAAAAAGCAATAAACCGTCTATTGCGACCAAGGCTTGCCACCTATTACGACCAACGCTAGCCGTCTATTACGACGGACAGGAGCCGTCATAGATGGCATTGTCTTATCATCATCCATTACAATGCTACATCGTTACAAACAAAAAACAAGCTATATTCTGCATCACAAGCCCCAAATACCAATAAAGACTACAGAAAACTAACTATTTGAGAGAATCTCTCGCATTTTTTCGCATTTTTTGATACGTTATTAAAAAATAATCCTTACCTTTGCAATCGTATTGCCTTGCTGAAAGCCTCCAATGGGCTAAGGTTGGGGATACATATACATATTAAGGCGTAACTGAACGCTTTGGTTTTGACGATTCGTGAACTTCGCAACTTCAACAACTTGTCAAGAACAAAAGCAACGGGGACGCCCTATGGGATGTATATTATACAGCCCTCATTAGCTTTGGACTTCTAAGTTCAGAGCCTAATGGGGTATCTATATAGTTACATCGGCGTGGGGCTTTCAGCGTTGCTCGTTTCGACAAGTTGGGGCAATGCGAAGGCCTACGAATCGTGGAACGAGTGACAGGACTGGCTCCACGCTTTCTTATGTATATACCTTAATTTATAATATTAACCGCCAATTTGGGAGTCGTTGGGGCTCACCCGATAAATTAGGGGGAAAGATTTTGAATTTTCCAGAAAAAGTTATACCTTTGTGCCATGAATAATCAAGGACTATTAGCGTTGGCACAATTAATTCTGCCATCAGAGATATTTTCAAATTTTGAAGTAGTACGTGTAGAAGAGTCTTCCCTTATTCGCATCTATCTTGATGAATCAGTTAAAGCTGATTATAAAGAGAACCCTTTGATTGAATCTAAAGGGTTCTGTGATGCTGTAACTATACGTGACTTCCCCATACGTGACAAAGGTGTAGACTTGATAGTCAGAAGGCGTAAATGGTACGACAAGCAGAATAACCGATACTTCTCCGATTCTTATGATTTCAAGGCAGAAGGCACCCGCTACTCCAAGGAGTTTGCGGCTTTTTTAAAAGGAGTGTATGGAGACGATTCCTACGACCTCCCGTTCGCTTGACCGCTATTATCACATAAACGGGGATACGTTTGAAAAGCAATATAAGGAAGTGCTCAGCGGCTATCGTGAATGGTCAGAACTCTCACATGCAGAAGACTGGCTTGTTTTTCCTGAAAATATAGGTGAAAGCATCTGTATTGATGAAACAGCTCCAAGCAATGGTGAATTGTACACAATTGTAAGCAACCGAACTTCACATGGAGGTAAAGGCACCATCATTGCCATTGTAAAGGGTGTGGCAGCAGACGCTGTAATAGAAGCACTTATGCGCATAGACGAGGACAAGAGACTGATGGTAAAGGAAATAACTATGGATATGTCAAATTCCATGAGACTCATAGCAAGACGTTGTTTCCCAAAAGCTATGCGTACCATAGATCGGATTGTAAGAGTATGTCAAGTAATGTATGGAATGTATGGTATATATTTTACATCATCTTGCGTTGTCATGCTCGTGGATGACAGCCTTCTGCGCATCGTTCAGGCCATCCCAGTTGGTTGAGGAGGAGCTGCTTGATCCATTTCGGCTGCCCTTCTTCAAGCAGTCGATGAAGTAATCGTACTGACCACTGCTCTTGTAGAAGTTCACCAAGTCCTTGCCCATGACACTGTCAAAGAAGAAATTAGCAATGCCGTAACCATTATTTTTCTGAGGATGCGAAGCGAGGTATTGTGCCTTGGCATGGTCGTAATCCCATCTCGTTTCTGTGATGGTGGGTTTATAATTAGGCAAATTGATCAAAACAGTATTCCCTGGAACATAATAATCTCTGATTTCTTTTATATACTCAATGATAATACATTGTTTTTCCATTTCCGAATAATCCTCATCACCAAGAAGGAGAATTAAATCTTCTGGGGAATCGTAACTAAATATCTCTTTTTCCCCTAGGGTTGTATATAAAGTCAAGTTACTATAATGTGGATATACATCTAAATAACCCGTCAGGTTCAATGGAGAAATATACTTGCTTATGTCATATTTTTTACGAACAGGTTCCGTTGCACAGTTATAATTATCATATATACTTAGTTCGACATAATATGTATTATATTTATGTTGGGTACTCATAGATAATATGACTGTTCCTAGAAATGCACTTTTTTCTTTAGAGAAAACATCCCAATAGACATAATTTGTTGTGTCATTGTTATTTCCTATAATATTTCTGTAAGTTTTGCTAGTGTTTAAGTAACTGTTATTTATGCTTTGCTGTATTTTGTTGAAAAACAAAATTGCACTTTTTTTATTGGCAATTTCTTTATATGAATTAATATAGAATATTTGTTTATTTTCGTTTAAGTTAACTTCAATTGGTAAGTTATTTTGACCAAAAACATTTGCTTTAAAGTCATATATATTATAGTCATTACCTATATACTTTAATCCCTTCTGCTTCATGACTGCTTGAAAAGAAGATATGCTTCTTCCCATGGAAACACCCAAGAAAGTCATGTGATGATTTGGGGATACCGTTGTGTTTGGGTACAATGGACGCACCATATCCTGCCCAAACACAGTTGTGCAAAATACGCACATGATAAATAAAATGATTTTTCTCATAACTCTTAATTGCTTTAATTAGTTAGCCGCAAAGGTAACACTTTATTTTTGAAAGCAAGCAATAAACTCTATATTTTGTTTGTTTTTGTGTGAAAAATCATATTTTTGTGGTCTTTCTGAAAGAAAAATCCACCTTGGAATCCTAAAAAATGATTCCAAGGTGGATAAATCCTAAGCTAGCGTCCTCGTCCGAAGGCATGGCTGCGCTCATGAGCCTTTTCCTTGGTCTCAGTCTCCCCTTGCTTGGTGTCAGGCGCAAGGTTCTCCTGGCTGTCAACGACACCGTTTCCGTCCAAGTCAACCTCGTCCGGCGTGAGGGAACGAAGGTCAAGTTTCTTGTCCTCTCCCCATGACTGCACTGCATCCTCAATGAAGTCGCCAACACCCTTGGAGGTCTTGGCTGCCTCCTTCAAGACATTCTCGGCGAACTTAGGGTCTCGTTCCAAGTGCGCTGCAAGTCTCAGGCGGTCACGAGGGCCATCCGTCTCTGTATAGCCATACTTACGCCCAAGCACAGAACTGGCTAGGTCTTGTATCAATACCTCCTTGCCACGCTCACCCTTTGTACCATCGCCAGTATATACCTTGCTGTTGCTACGTGAGGTCTCAATGAGGGCATGGGTAACCTCACGATAGTAATTGGATGCCCCAAAGTTATTGTCATCGGCAGCACCCAACTTGGTTTTCACGCCTAGCTCCGGATAGTTCTCGATAGGGAATGCCTTGAGACTGTGTACCAGTGGAGTGTTGAGCCGTTTCCAGTTCTCATACTCTGCCTTTAACTCACTGTCTGGCTCGCCAGGAGTGACGACACCGGCCTTAAGGGCGAGACCACTGACATGGTATACCTCTGTGGTCTTGCCGTCCACGATGATAGGGAAAGGCTTGGACGAGGGGAACTTTCCATAGCCGTTCTTCTCGATTTCCTCTTCCGTAATATAGATAGGAAGCTGGGTTCGTAAGTAACGGTTGTTGTAGTCTAGTCCCAACATGATGGCGTTGACTCCCTCGTAAGGCTTGCCGTTACCATCGATGATGACCTGCTCTTGTTGGTTCCAAGGAATAACTTCCAAGTCTTTAGCTTTCATATACAGAAACTTGCTTGTGATGCCCTACAGGAAATGCGCATCGCCCATAGATGGGATGCCATCCAAGCAGATACGGATGCCAGAGAAGAAGCCAAATGTTTGGGCGAAGCATATACTCCAATTGTGCTTGCAAATGGGGATACCCACAAGCAGTTGCTGGCTCGCAGCAGGTATCTGCTTTTCAAATCAGCAGACAAATGGACAGAAAGTCAGAGACAAAGAGCAGAGGTGCTCTTTGAAACATATCCAGACCTTAAAGAGGCTTATTCTCTCACCCATTCGCTTAGAATGATATTTTCTAAGAATACCGTCAAAGACGCAGCAAGACTCTCGCTTGCACGCTGGTATAACAAAGTGGACGATTCGGGCTTTAAGAGTTTTAATGTTATTGCAGCAACTCTATACGAGCATTATGATGAAGTCTTGAACTTCTTTGTTAATAGACCTACTAATGCCTTTGCAGAATCATTCAATGCTAAAATTAAGGCGTTTAGAGCTGCTTTAAGGGGAGTAACGGATATAAAGTTCTTTCTTTTCAGACTTATAAAGCTATATGCTTAATCCCCCTGGTTTATCGGGTGAGCCCAGAAAATCCAAGAACTATTTGCCAAAGAACACCAATGGATGACCGCACAGATGCAGACTCATATCCGTGAGGTCAATTCAATGTTTGCTGATGAACGGAAGAAAGTCCGTGAGCGATACAAGGAATATGATGGTTGCTATCTCGGTCACTATGCCCAGTGGTTCTTTTGGTTCTTCTTTACGATTGGATTTTTTGTGATTGCAGGATGTATAGGGATGATGATTGCACAATGCTATAATAGGTGATAAAAGTCGAAAGACCTTCGGCTCTTGTCACCTTAGGCTTCGGATTTTTATTTGTTGTATCACTAAGAATTACCATTTTTTACGGACATATACAATACCTGCCTTTATTTGGGCATCAATTGTATTTATGTCAATCCCTAATCGAATCATATACTCTTTAATTATATTATTATTTAGTCTGTCTGTAATTCGTCTTCTTTTGTAATAATCCAAATTTTCAAAAGAGAGCGGCTTTCCCTCTTCATAAAAAATCCACCTATCTTCTTTGTATGCTTGAATTAATCGTTCTTCTAAATTGGAATTGGAAAAATAGAATTTGAAAAATGGATTATCGGTTTCAGTTTCATTGGATAATGCACATGTAATAATGTTACATCTCAAATGTTTTTGTATGATTCTGCAAACATTAGACAGTCCATCTTCATAATTTGATATAAAAAACACTTTGTCTGGATATATCTTATTTTGCCAGCAACTAAATTTGGGAAAATGGGAGCCTCCACTTTGTGGATTAACCCACCCATTTGGATTTGGTATTTCCGAATAGATTTCAGCCTTTCCTGTTATCAGTTGTTTTTTGAATATAACTTTCACAGTATCAACAAATAGATTAAAATTGCAAATGTTGAATACAGAAAAAATCAAGTAATTAAAATCTGTTGTCATACCTATGTTTTTATCTTCTTTTTAAAAGCATTTAACATATTCATTGAAACTCACTACTTCTTCTTCCGAGAATGTGCTGTTAATTGTAAAAAGAGGTTGTTTCATATTTCTTTTCCATCTATTGTTATTATGGATTCGCTTGGAAACACAACATCTATTGTGTGTTCTGTAGTTTGCAACATATAATGTCGCAAATCCAATTTTGATTCATAAATTTGTTCCAATCCTGCAGTTTCTAACCATTTTATATAATGAGATTCTTTTACATTGACCAATGTCGCCGAGATGTTTGGATTATGACAAAACTCCGCCCACCTAAAATGCTCTAATGTTACTCTGTATGAGAACACATTTGCAAAAACAATTTTTGTAACCCGTTTTTCCTTAAACGAGTCCAATTCTACCAATAAATCAGTAGCGTTATATTCTATTTTTGAAAGGGCATGTTCCCCTTCCATAAAAGGCAAAGGAGTCCATTCTTCTTGTGGTATTTTATTGCTCATTTTTTATCGTTTTTATTGCACAAAGATAGTGTTTTATACTGATAATCAAGCAGAAATATTTAAGTATCTGCTGTTTTTAATAGCTATTTAGACAAATTGAAATTAATATCTGTAATTTTTGGATATAGAAGTCTTTTTATCTCATCCAATAATCTCAAACAAGATATTTGCATGATGCTTTATATGAGGTGGTTTTACTCTTGTATAGCCTACACTCTATATCAAAATCTTCAAAAGAGACATTTGAGATATTGTTACTTATAAGAATTTTTTTAACTCGTAGAGAATAAACAATTGCCCCGGAATCTTTCAAATAAAATAGCTCCTCACCGTTCTCCAATGATTATGATTCACACAGATCTTTGCATTTCTCCCAATGCGCATCGAATTCCTCTTTGCTAACCAACATATTGGTTTCTATCGAATACAAGTCATATTGCAGGATGATGGACATCGGTGGATTATGTTTGATGAAATCTTCTGGAAAGCAACTATCTACGTCGACATTAGCTACGCAATAGTTGCCATCCGCAGAAATTGTGATAGCCTTTGATACTCTCACGCCATCAAACTCGCCATAGCAAACCGTGTCGAACACCTTTATCTTGAAATAGAACTTGTATATCAATATCCTGTTATTGCATGGAAGCTGGCTTCTCAAACGGATGCACAAATGAGCTAAGGACAACAAAAAACTTTTCTTGGCATCCTTTGGAGACATTATCAGTGTGAAGTCCTTGCCAAGCTGACCTACGGAATTCACTTCGACTTTTGTTTCTGGGGCTTCCTTGGAGACAAGTGCTTTGACCTCCTTAACCGCCTTGATCCAAGTCTCAACGTAATCAGGAAAAATGAAGTAATAGTAGCTGCAGAAAAAGAACTACTGTGTCTCTGGCTTGTACTGTATAAAGAAGTTGGCTGAATCAAAAGATTCGGTAAATTGTTCTTCGGGCATGATGTGAGAATCATTGGACGACTTCTCGCAAACCGTACTAAGCATCTTGACTTGCCTCTTGAACCATATTTTGTATCTTTTGGCATAGAGTACAAAAATAATCGATATAACAGCCAAAATGACAAGTACGACAACACCGATAATATCCGAGCAGATATGAGTGATGACACCTATGCCATATATGATGACAATGCACCATAAAACGACCATTCCAAGTTTAGACATTATTTTTTCTATAATAAAGCTATTCGTTTTTGTGGTTTTTTGAATCCACGATTTTCTGTTATCTATGATACAGGCAGTGCCCTTTTCTGTAATCTTCGGGAGATAATCTTTTTTTATTTTCAAATGCCATTTTATAGTCTTCCACATACCATTCCCAGGCTTCTTGCATTACATAATTTTTGTCATATAATATCCAAATTAACCTGTCCCATTCGTAGTTCGAGGCTTTGGGAACCATCGTTACTTTACTTCCTTTTTTACCGCTTGGACGATTGGCTTTTACTTGATACCTTATATTTCTATAAACGAAATCCGTCCCTTTGGCAACAGCAGTTTTATCTTTCATGTAGTCAGAATATTCTTTTTCAGACATACCAACCAACATTGCAGCATCATATTCAGAAATGGAACTTGTAATAGACGGTGCAACCCCAAAACTTGCTTGCCATTGTAACGCAATATCTACCAGTTTATCTCTTAACTTTATTTTTTCTTCCATAGTTGTGTAAAATTGAACTTGCAGATTTACAATTCCACAGAAAGTGAATGTTTATTATAGTATAATACAAAAAAACTAATTCTTGCGAAAGTAGAACAGGTCTCCGCATGAAGAACTATCCTTATCGTTATAATGGAAGAATAATAGTTGTGGTATCGAATCCTTCATATTGATTTTTTTGCTACTTCTTGTTTCTACATTATAGATGCAAATATTGTTAGAGGAAATCTTTACGGAATAAAAGTTGTTCAATCCAGTATATTCTCCGAATAAATTTCCATTTGTGAAGAACCTAATAGAAACTAATGCTCGTTGAGCATCTTTATACTGACCAGACAATACTGTTTTTTGTAACACCTCAAACATTCTGCTGCTTACTTGTAATGAGCCCAAATATCTGTAGTTGTAATCATTGACCATGTTGTCAGAAGTTATCTCCATGGAGAGCGTCATAGAATCATTTTTCGATTTTAAACATAGCATTTCTAATTCATCCTCTATGCTCTCCACAGAACAATTACACATTTCGTTTGTGGAGGAATTTGTTTTTTTGCAACCAACGAACAAAATACATAATGATATATATATGCTGATAGTTATAAATTTCATCATAGTCAATTCTTAATATTTATCTAAGCCTTCAAAAGAGACATTTGAAATATTGTGGCTTTCAATGAGTTCTTTAACTCGTAAAGAACAAACTATAGCCCCACTATCTTTCAAATAAAAGAGTTCTTCTCCATTCCACGAGGTGAAATCTATTTGGAAAGTCCCATAAATATGGTCTCCGTCAGAATCATGTTCACAGATAGAATCTATTTGCGTTTCTAACAGAGCATAGTATTGCAACCTTGAACCATATATTTTTATGGGGATAAAAGAAACTCCCTTTACTCCATTATTTTCCAACAAATCTTTGAAGTTATCGGAAATAAATCTTAATGGTCCTTGGTCACCTATGAAGTCATAAAATACATCTCCTTCATCGATGTGGAAGAGATTGTTGTCTTTTACATGTTGTAAATCAGGAAAAATTTGAAAAGGGTCGTAACTAACATCAGCTTGTAGCCTAACTTGCCTTTTCTTATGTCCTAACATTATAGTCGTAAAATTCATAGTGCTATCGAATTTGTAATCCGTACTCCAATGATTATGATTCACACAAGTCTTTGCATTTCTCCCAATGGACATCAAATTCCTCTTTGCTAATCAACATATTGGTTTCTATCGAATACAAGTCATATTGCAGGATGATGGACATCGGAGGATTGGACTTAGTAAAGTCTTCTGGCACACATTCATCTTCCTCGACATTGACGAAGGTATAATTTCCATCTGAAGATTTGGTAACCGCTTTCAGCACTCTCACGCCATCGTATTCGCCATAGCAAATCGTGTTGAACACCTTGATTTTAAAATAGACTTCACATACTAAAATGCCATTCTCGTTAGTTCTATATGGGAGCGACTTCTTGAGTTCAAGGAGTATGTGAGCAAATGCCAACAAAAGTGTTTTCTTAGCTTTCTTAGCAGGGATTATCAAACTGAAACCCTGCCCTAATTCACCATGCCTATCTATTACAATTTTTACGTAAGGCGCTTTCTGGGCAATAATTGTATTTATGTCTTCTATTGCTTTGTTCCAAGTCTCTACAATATTGGGGAGAACCATATAAATACAGCAACAGAGGTGAAACTCCTTGGTTTCAGGCTTGTATTGAATGAAGAAATTTCCCAAAGAAAAAGACTCAAACAATGGGTCACCAATCATCCGAAAATCATTTGGAGAATTCGGACAAATGGTTCTCAGCATATTAACTCTCTTTCGGAACCACCGTTCATGTCGATTGAGATATCTCTGAACAATATCAGCAACAACCACGACACAAACTATTATAACTATTCCGACAGTTTCCGAAAATGCATGAGTAAGAGCTTTTAGCCCCAATATGATGCAAATGCACCATAATATGAATAAGCCAAGTTTTTTGATTATCATAAGGCAATTCACTAACTATTGTTTGACATTGTCTTTCATTTCCTATATAGTGGTACGCTCCGTCTCATCCGTAATTAGTTCTTTCATATCTACAGACAACAACTGCGCAATTTCAAGAAGTGTGGTAAGGTTGGGTTGAGAACGGTTGCATACGTAAGCATTGACCGTACTGAAACTCCTTCCCAACTTCTTTGCAAGCCATGTTTGGCTTATCCCTTTGTCCTCTAAGACTGCTCTTATGCGATTTAACTTCATGTTTTTATCGTTTTTACGCTACAAAAATAATATTTTATCGTGATAATCCATCCAAATCCCTTGAATATCTGCTGTATTCCGTCGTAATTTAGACAAAATAGAAATATAATCTGCAAAAATGGAACTTAAATAAATGGTTTTCTAACACAGCAAGATATATGTTTGCAATTGAATATTTGTTCTTTTGCCATACTCTTGAAATGACAAAACCGGATAATTGCACAGAGTTGTGGAAAATAACAATGCTGTTATGCAGATTATATCCAACCTACACAACAAATAGCATAAAACTTCCGAAATCTGTACCACCATAAGGATATAAAACCATTATATCTTTTTTATGCTGGCATACTGAGGCCATAGATATAATTACGTCTTGATTTTCCCCATACCTATTCTTTATGGGAAGCAAAGCCCTTTCCAAGAGGTTCACAATCTCGCTTTTTGCAAAGGTACTACCATGTTGTATTAGGAAGTTTTGGGAATCATATATTCCTGAAAACAAGAATCTAATTGCAGTCTTTAAATCTTCAAAAGTTTCTATTTCTATAACGCCCAAGAACACGATGGTATTGTTGCTTATGGGAACACTCCAAGTTTGGATTTCTTCACTGAAATAAAATCCAGTCAAATCAAAATGAAAAGTTTTTCTTACCAACAAACTGTCTTTAAGTTCATTGGAATGCGTAACCAATATGTAATGAGCATTAGGATTTGCCTTATATAATTTCTCTGCAAAGGAGGTGTAATCATCATCTTTTGCATCTCCTATATAGTCATAGTCTATCAAGCGAACGTCAATTTGTGGGTTCATGCCAAACAATGCCTTTATTTGGGAGGGCATACTGACAGTAGCGTCCTCTCCTATGGATTTAAATTTCGTAGAAAGCAAAATATCGTTGTTCATGATTTCTTACTTGGTTTATTCTTCGTTTTGAACAATTATTTTGAAATGAATAGGAACTGGTGGATTTTGGTTATTGAAATAGTTTTCAAATAACTTTTGCTCATCATCATCATTGACGACACCCCCTATAATTAGTTCCTTGGGATTCACAAAGCTACGCCCTATGTATATGAGGGCATCAGGATATTCTTTGCCGAGGCGCAGTCTTGCATTTTCTATCCAGTCCTCAATCTCCATGATTATCAGTCCGTCTTTGCTACGTACCCATTCGAAGTCTTCTGCAATTTCTTTCACTGCGGACTTCAATTCATCATAAAGCATAGAGCCTAAATTGCTTTTATTATTTTTCACAAAATGCTTTAGTCGCTTCACATCATCCTTATTGCTTACTTTTGAAATGCAGCTCAGTTCTTTCCACAATTTCACGTTTACATTTTTGATGTCAGACAAAATATATTCACTGATGGAATCCTTCAGCATTTTTCTTAGGGGAAACTGTATTGTGTTTTCCCTCTCTATTTTGAATCTATTGAGTTGTTGGATATTATGCTCTGCCATAAATCTTTATTTAGCGTAAATGTTGTTTTTATATATTCTTGAACTTGCGGATAATCCGCAGAAAGCAAATCATTGCACTAATTCAACTCCAAATTTACTTCATCCTTATAGTTCTGAATTTCGTATTTTTATCAAATCCCATTACAAGCAAGTTGTATTCTTCGGGATAATAAACTGTGTTATTATGCACGATATATGGCATTGGGGCGTTTGTCGGCAACGAGACACTTCTCTTATTAACGGTATCTTCGATTTGAATACCAACGACCCAAGGACCAATATTCCTTTCGGTAAACTTGCAGTTGCCCGAAAAGTCTATCATTGCCTGTGGAGCATAGTCTTCCTCCAAAACCTTTCGGCTTACAGACAGCAATGAGTCTTGCACCTCTTTGTCCAATTCACAGAACAAAGTTTCCTTGCCGCTTCCTTTCGTGCTGGAACACGCTCCAACAAGAAGAACACAGAAAATAAAACATAGATATTTCATAAGCGTTTGTTTATTTGAGCCTTGCGGATAATCCACAGAAAGTGATTAATCATCCCAATAATACGTAGGTCTGTTGAAAGAAGGATACCAATCCAAGTATAGCACTTGTACCCTGGTGCCTATCTTGCGATAACACCTTCCTCCACAAGCGAATTTCCATCATAAGTTTTATCTCCGACTTGAAACTCATACAGATAACAGTTCGTAGTATAGCGATGGACCCAAGACGAAGTATTAGGTGTAATGACGGCTTCTGTTTTCACACCATACTTTTTCAGCATACCTAATAGTATAGGTACACCAATAACGGCATAAGCAAAAACACAAATACAAATACCAAAGTAAATCTTCCCTATTGTTTCCTTTACTGAGCTAAAATCAATGTATCTCATTTGTTGCTTTGTTTTAAAACAAGGTTATATCATTTGACGTATCTCACCACATCCATTCCGAGGCATCCGTGCTGATAGGTAACGGTTACGGTGTCGCCCACATGATAGTCTTCCTTGTTGAATCCTCCACTGACATTTACCTTTTGTCCATTGTCCGTAAAACGAAGAACACATCGCGTTGTCCTCATCTTGCCTCCCGAACCGTAAAGGTCTTGGATAACAGCTTGACGTTGTTGCGTAGAAATCGGGAAATAAAAGTTTGTGGTGAAGATTATCGCCCCCAATACAACGGCAAGGGTACACGTATGCATTGAAACATAGTCGTCATCCTTGAACAGCTTGACAAGCAGATAGGAAACTACTGCTATTCCTCCGATGAGCCACCAACTATCATCGACTGTTCGCATCGCCGTAATAAGTCCCCAATATACACAAGCTAACAACAATATGGTTTTGACAAACTGCACAAAACAAGAGTCGTCATCGTCTTTCCTTCGTTTCTTCATGATTCCTACAATTTTATTCCGTTCATCGTTTGCTCTTGCCATTCCAAGATTTGACTAACACCTTTATCGTAATCGCCTCTTTCTATATAATCTTTCAGCAATCGAGCGTTCTCTATCTTATCTAAGAAAAGGTTGTAATCTTCCCTCTTTCTCAACGAGATTATTTTATCCAAAAAGGACACCGACTTGCGATAGTCTTCCAAAATGTAATAGGTCAAAGCATAGTATTCGTCACGACCTGGCCTTGAGCCATAATATGGATGTTTTTTAAGGAAAAGCAGAAAGCCTTCAAATGTATTCAGCTTATCAAACACATCAAATTCATTCAGCTTGTCTTGAAGTTCAGACATCCTATTAATGTCCCAATAAGAGCCGAGCCTGTTCCCTAAGCTGAAATTATAAGTGCTAAATGGCGCATAAAGGCATTGAGCGAAATAGTTGACGAAGAACGAATTTGGGTCTATGGAATTATCCAAATAGAATCCGACCAACACCATTGCCCCAGTTTTATGAGCCAAGGTGTAATATGCTAACCGCCCCTTTTTCTTGAACCTATCGGGGAGTATCAGTTTTCTCATTATCTTATTCAATTCTGTTGATTTCATACTATTCACTCTTCATTTGTTCTTCACTATATTAGTTGAAGATATATTTTTGCAAATATACCCTACGACATATTCTATCGGGGTAAAAAGCTCCATATCATTGTTCTCAACTAATTCTTCTATTGAGGATTTTACAAGTCCCCAAAGTTTGGATGTTTCATATTCTTCATAAGGGTGTTTCATATCTTGTATTTTAAAGCTGCGGATTTGCTATCCGCAGGAAGTGAATTTATAATTTTTGTTCCATTAGGATTCTATCAATCATAGAACTTTTCTTGAAAAAGGGATACGTATGATAAAAACTCTTCGGCTCAATGGAATCAGAATCTTGCTCCATCATCCATGCCGAAACAATCAAAACCATCATTTCGTAGTTTGCCTTTTCCCTCTGTTTGGGTGGCAATCGTTTCAATGCTTTCCGCAGTCCTTCTATCTTTTGGGGATACTTCCGTAGCATTCGGCTTAATCCCTCAGAAAGGGTCCCGTCATACGACTCGTCGGTATGAGACCAGCAATGCCTTATCACCAAATTGTAGTCCTGCTTTTCGGAATGTTCTTGGTCAAAGAAATCCCCATCAATGATTCGGCTAAAAAATAGGCTGTCTGCATTCGTCTCTTTTTTGCCTTTTAACTCTATTCTTCTTATACTTTTATCACAGAAAAGGACTCCATCTGGAGAATCGTTTATCGCATAAATATAACTTCTTTCCTTTTCTCTTTTAAACAAGTATTTGATGTCATAAAAGATTTCTCCAGCCAAAGTTAGCGTATCAGCCTCTAATGAGGCAAAATAAGATTCTTCAATTTTATTTTTGCCAAGCCTTTTGTTCCATTTGGAAATTTTCAATGTGCCAATGTTGGCATCATCAAATGTAAGTCTTATAGACATTCTTGTGTCGGAAAGTTTCACCTCTCCGACATAACTATTTATATCTTTTTCCAAAGTGGCAGCTTGACTTCTCATGCTATATAAAAGCAACAAGATAATGTTTATCGCCAAGGCGACAGGAATCCATTTGTTTATTCTCATACCATAGTTATTTTGCAACTATAATCATTTTAATCATTACGTTCTTTCTCATCTGTAATAAGTTCTTTCATATCCACAGACAACAACTGCGCAATTTCAAGAAGTGTGGTAAGATTGGGTTGAGAGCGGTTGCATACATAAGCATTGACCGTACTGAAACTCCTTCCCAACTTCTTTGCAAGCCATGTTTGGCTTATCCCTTTGTCCTCTAAGACTGCTCTTATGCGATTTAACTTCATGTTTTTATCGTTTTTACGCTACAAAAATAATATTTTATCGTGATAATCCATCCAAATCCCTTGAATATCTGCTGTATTCCGTCGTAATTTAGACAAAATAGAAATATAATCTGCAAAAATGGGACTAAGCAATTGGTTTCCCAACATGGCAAGATACATATATGCGTTCATAAATATTTGTTCTATTTGCCATGTTCTTAAAATGTCAAAATCGGAAATTTATCATTGTTTTCAGTGTTAATTTATGTTTTCTCATGCTTTCATTTTGGGGTTTCTTGATTTTGTTGTTTCTAATTTGTTTCTTTCGTCATTTAGTTACCTCATTTAGTATTGGTTATCAGTACGTTACGAGCAATCAGTAAGATTTCAAGAAGAAGAATCTTCTCATGCTATTAAACCTAGCCAACTACAAATCTGCAACTGATACAAAACTAAAAGTTGCAGATTCTATGATGCAACAAGCGATTGACAACAAAGTCCAACTTCAATATGCAGATTCACTTTGGTTTGCCAAAGTAAAATGCAAAGGCAGTTACAAAGGAAAAGAGACTTCATTCTTTTTATATCTGACCATAGAGCAACGAGGTGAGGATATGTATAAATGGGTAATCCAAAAAGCAGAAGGAAAAATCTTCGAGTTGACACCAAAAGTAAAGAATGAGCGAATCATGCTCATGCCTGATGACCATGAGACAAGATTCACTTCGCTTCACCATGTCACGTCAGACTACCAAGAGAGTGTCACCAACTTTGCCAGCAAATACTATCAAGTAGATGCTACCACCGCCTTTTATACAATGGTTCAAACAGGTCTTTTGAAGATCGACTTTATTGACAATGTCAAGCTCATCTTTCTCCAAATTCCAGAATATACTTTCAGCATCGAGTACTTTGACAGAGAAGGAAACAACTCTGGATGGCTCATTAGTAACCTATGGAAAATGAACAACGATGAGAAAAAGTAATTTCTAAATAATATTTATACAAGTCAAAAAAGTAAGATATGAAAAAACTATATTTAATAGCAGGAATGTGTTTGACATTTCTATCCACACAAGCTCAAACACCGACTTCGACCATTCAAAAATACGGCAATTATCTCACTACATGGATGGATGAAGACGATATAGAGATGAGAGATAAGATCTCCCAAATGTGTGAAGGCAAGAAAAGTTGCAGAGTAGATGACAAGTTGATGCTTGAATTCATCAAACGTTCCAAAGAGGTTCTCGGCAATGGTGACAAGGTCATGGACACCTATCTAAACGGATTTGAAAACCTAGATGGAAAGACTCTGTTTCTGTTGTCCAACATAACTCAATTAGCAGACGATGCAGCGCCTGACATTAAGAACAAAAAAGACAATGAGCCTCCACTGAAATGTGTCACTGCCGACCTGATGGTAAAGAATAAAGATATAAACTTCAATGGATCTGACATGTTCATGCTAAGAGGCAACATGATCACAGGCATAGTTGACAACAACAATGATTTGTCTATAGGTAAAGCCATCCGTCTCTATTCACAGCACAAATATGAAGAGGCTTTCAGAATGTTCCGCACTCTCGCCTATCAAGACATCTTCAACTACGAAGCCCAATACTATCTTGCTGTCATGGAAATAAAGAAACAAGGATGCAGCTATCTCTCGCCGAAAGTAAGAGATAAAGAATGTCTCTGGTTTTGTACCAAGCCTTTTCTTCTTACTGATGGTTCAAAGAATGGAGATAAGCTAAAATCTTTCTACTATAGATTCTCCATGGACGAGAGGCAAAACATATACAACGGATTTGGTATATATTCCAACTCATTTACCTTACTCAAACCATTCAACGAAGGTTTATTACCATTCAAAGAGAAGAGTGGCAACAAATATGCCTTTGGGTTTATGGATGAAACCGGAAAAGTTGTGGTTCCTGCAAAATATGGATTTGCATATCCTTTCGGACGTAACGGATTGGCAATCATACAAAATGGCAACAAGGTTTGCGCCATAGACAAAATGGGAAAGGAAGTTGTCCCATTTGGAGCTTATGACAATATGGGAAGAGGTTTCAAAAATGGCAACAATGTAGCCCACATCGGGAAAACAGCATACCTCATCAACAAAGAAGGTTCCATCATAAAGACCCTTGTTAATGGCAAGGAAGATGTGTGGTGTGGAAATTATTACTATGGTGACTACCTCGTAATAGGTGAAGGAACAGATATGAAATACATCTTTGACTGTGATGGCAACATTTTCTGGAAAGGACACGCTGCCGCATATTCTATCAATGCCGAAAAGGGAACTATCACCATGGGTGAACAAAGAGCAGACAAAATCGTACCAATCAAAGAAACAGAAGTACCTTACAATTGGTAAGGAAAAGCACACGATAAGTTTTCCTCTCTATAGGCTGTACCCCTCCTTTTTGCGTTAAATATTCTTTTTCTTGCTTGATATTCAGAATAATTGGCTATTTTTGCAATATCAATTCAAAAAGAAGCATTTATGGCATTGAAATTATATCCAGTAGGCATCCAGACGTTTGAGGAAATCAGAAAGCGAGACCTCCTCTATGTTGATAAGACGGAATACATCTACCGAATGACACATACTGGTGGAAAATATTTCTTCTTAGGACGACCACGCCGCTTTGGCAAGTCGCTTTTGATATCAACTCTTGAAAGTTATTTCTCAGGAAAGAAGGAGTTGTTTGAGGGGCTTGCCATCGAAAAGTTGGAGCAGGATTGGATGGAATATCCTGTTCTGCATTTCAGCATGGCAGGTGGCAAGCACATGGAGAAAGAGCAACTGCAAAGATACCTTCTTTATATTCTGAAGAAAAATGAAGAACGTTTTGGAATAGAGGATGATGCAATCGATCCCAACATCCGATTTTCTAACCTTATAGAAACTGCTTATCGCAAGACTGGCAAACAGGTCGTTGTGCTCATCGACGAGTATGATGCCCCTATGCTTGATGTGGTACACGAAGAGGAATCGCTAGATGTTCTTCGCAATATCATGCGCAACTTCTATAGCCCATTAAAGGATTCCGAGCCTATGCTCCGCTTTGTCTTCTTGACTGGTATCACCAAGTTCTCGCAAGTAAGCATCTTCAGTGAATTGAACAACATCAAGAATATTTCGATGGATGACGAATATGCTGGCATCTGTGGAATCACCAAGGAAGAATTGCTCACTCAGATGTCGGAGGACATTGACGCATTGGCTGAGGGACAAGGATTGTCTAGGGAAGAAACGATTGCTAAACTTAAGGAAAACTATGATGGTTATCATTTTTCGCCATCATCTCCCAATGTCTTCAATCCATTCAGTTTGCTGAATTGTTTTGAAGACAAGAATTTCGGTGCATACTGGTTTGCATCAGGCACACCAACTTATCTCATCAATATGCTTCGCAAGTTCTCTGTCTTGCCTACCAAGTTAGGAAAGACGCTGGCACGCTCTTCCGCTTTCGATGCACCTACGGAGAACCTAAAGACGATCACCCCATTGCTCTACCAGAGCGGTTACATCACCATCAAGGGCTATGACAAGATGAGTCAACTCTTTACGCTCGACTTACCCAACAAGGAAATCAAGGTGGGCTTGTTTGAGAGTCTTCTGCCTAATTATCTAGAGGGAATGTATGCCGAGGAGGGAGATGTCGCCATTGCCCAAATGTCGGTGTTGATACGTCAGGGCGACATGGATGGAGCCTTGCGTTTGCTACAGGAGTTTTTGGGTACGGTGCCTTATTGCAACAATACCAATTACGAGGGACATTACCAACAAGAACTTTTCATCATCTTCACCCTCTTGACCCACTTTGTGGTAGATGTCGAGGTACATACCCCGAATGGCAGAGTAGATGTTGTGATGGAAACGGAAGACACACTCTACCTTATCGAGTTGAAGCTCAACCAGAGTGCTCAGGCTGCCATGCAGCAAATCAACTTGAAGCAATACGACCAGCGTTTCGCCAGATGTGGCAAGCCCATCGTAAAGGTTGGCGTCAACTTCGATGCTAAGAAAGGCAATATTGAGGATTGGGTGATAGCATAATTATCAAAGTACAGATATTGTTCTTATTCATTGCTCCTTTTTGAATTGATATTGCAAAATCAACTACTATAGTACGCTTGCCAAGAACTGCTGTAATCGTTCAGACTTCGGATGCCCGAAAACATCTTCCGGCTTTCCTTCTTCCGTGATATTACCCTCACTGAAGAAAAGCACACGATTGGCAACCTCACGAGCAAAAGCCATCTCATGCGTCACCACCATCATCGTCATACCCTCGGCAGCCACATCTTTCATTAAATTTAGCACCTCACCCACCATCTCAGGGTCAAGAGCAGAAGTTGGTTCGTCGAAAAGCAAGACCTCTGGCGACATCGCCAAGGCACGGGCTATGGCAACACGCTGTTTCTGTCCACCCGAAAGACTATCGGGATAACAATCAGCCTTATCTGCCAGTCCGATTCTCTCCAAGAGTTCATCAGCCTTAGCCGAAGCCTCAGCATTTGTCATCTTGCCCAATTCCACAGGAGCCAACATGATGTTGCGCTTGATGGTCATATTGGGAAAGAGATTGAACTGCTGGAACACCATGCCCACACGCTGTCGCATCTCATTGATGTTCACCTCCTTCGAAGTGATGTCGATGCCATCGAGCAACACCTGCCCATCGGTTGGTTGTTCGAGCAAGTTGAGCGAGCGTAAGAAGGTACTTTTACCACATCCCGAAGGACCGATGATGGCGATTACCTCACCACGGCTCACGGTAGTATTGATGCCACGCAGCACCTCATTGGCTCCAAATCGTTTGTGGAGGTTTTTCACCTCTATGATAATGTCTTTATTCATTGTTTCTCATTCTTTCTTAGTTTCTTTTCCAATCTCCTCACTCCCATTGACAAAGCCACCACGATGGCAAGATAGATCAGTGCCACCACGCCAAGCGGCATCATCGCATCGTAGGTGATGCTTCGGATGATGTCGGACCCTTTGGTCAAATCGACAAGACCGATATAGCCACTGATGGAAGTTTCCTTCAAGAGCGTAATCAACTCGTTGCCCATCGCAGGAAGCACATTCTTGAATGCCTGTGGAAGTATCACCAATCGCATGGTCTGACTATAGGAAAGACCGAGGCTTCTTCCAGCCTCCATCTGTCCTTTATCTACCGACATAATACCCGAACGAATCACTTCTGAGATATACGCCGCACTATTGAGACCGAAAGCGATGATTGCTACAAATATCTTATCGACATTGGCAGAGGCGAACACCACATAATAGATGATCAAGAGCTGCACCATCGTAGGAGTGCCACGGATAATGGTGAGATAGAATTGGCAGAGGAAGTTGAGGATGCGATGGTTGCCATTACGGTCGTGTGTAGCACGGATGATGGCTATCAGCGTACCGAGCATCAAGGAGAGCAAGATGGCAAAGAGCGTGATGATAAGTGTATTGCCCAATCCCTTCAAGAGATACTGATAACGATTGCCCGTCACGAAGCAAGTCTCAAACTGTTCTGCAAGAGATTGTTTGGCAGGAGCAATGCTTCCACCATTCACGATAACTACTTGACGTACATCGGTATATGAATCCGTGAAATTGATGTTTTTCTTGCGTTCTGGAGTCACCGTGATACCAGCTATTCCGGCATCAGCCTTGCCCGTTTGCACAGAGGTGATGACGGCATCAAACTCCATATCCACGATTTCACATTTCATATGGAGTACATCGCAGATAGCCCTAGCCACATCAATGTCGATGCCCACAATCTTGCCATTGTCATAATACTCGAATGGTTCGAAGGCGGCATTGGTAGAAAAGCGAAGCGTGGATGGGGATGATGCTGAGCCAACAGAAGAATCTTTTGCCAACTTACTTGTTGCAAGATGACATTCGCCCGGCTGATAAGCGACCGCTATGTTTCGGTCGATATGGCGGCGCACTATACTATCGATGACACCACTCTTCCTCAACAGCTCTATCGCCTCATTGATTTTCATCTGCAAATCCTCATTTCCCTTTGCCACACAGATGGCAAGCGAGGAATGACCAAACTCATCAGGCAAAATCTCAAGCGAGGGATTCAGACGCAAGAAAGCCTTGGCAGGCTGTTCATCCTCCACCATACAATCTATCTTACCTTGCGTCAATGCTTGTATGGCATCGGCGCTTTTGGTGAATCGCTCCACCTTCGTCCCATCCCCCTTATCTTCCAAGGATGTTGCGAGGACGTCGCTGGTGGTACCCAACTGCACACCTATCACCGCCCCATGCAAGTCGTTCACATGTTTGACAACCTTCCCTCCATTACTGCTTCCCGAACAAGAGAACTGCAATAGTGACATGAGGGCGAGACATAAAAGGCAGAACGCATTTCTTATTGATTTATTTCTCATATTCTCTTAAGCGCTATGTTTGTATTTCGGGTGTAAAGTTACGAATTATCTTTATATTATACAAAGAATCCCCCAAAGTTTAGGAATACTTAAAGTTTTACCGACGAATTTCCACGCTACAGCACCATCTCCATGCAGAATCATAACCATCCCCCCTCGTTTTTGCGTTAAATATTCTTTTTCTTGCTTGATATTCAGAATAATTGGCTATTTTTGCAATATCAATTCAAAAAGGAGTAATGAATAAAAACAATATGATCAATCGACTTTTATCATTCCTTGACGCTTCCCCAGTCAACTTCTGGGCTGTCAAGAACCTCGCAGAGGAACTCACCCATAAAGGGTATCGACGTATCGACCCAACAGAGGCTTTGGGCGAAGTGAAGTGTGGTGACCGATTCTTCGTCACCAAGAACGACTCCAGCATCTATGCTTTCCAAATCGGAAGCAAGCCATTGGCTGAGAGCGGTTTCCACCTCATCTGCGCTCACTGCGACTCCCCTACCTTCCGCATCAAACCGAATGCAGAGATGGACATGGAGGGAGGCATCGTCAAACTCAACACCGAGGTGTACGGCGGACCTATCATGTCAACCTGGTTCGACCGTCCCTTGACCTTGGCGGGTAGAGTCATCGTGAAGAGCGAGGACGTGATGCAACCGCAAACCTTGCTACTCCACATCAAGCGACCTCTCCTGCAAATCAGCAACCTCGCCATCCACTTCAACCGTCAGGTGAACGACGGCGTGAAGTTGAGCCGTCAGAAAGACGTGCTCCCTATCCTCGGCATCATCAACAATGAGCTGGAGAAGGGTAACTTGCTCATGAATGTCATTCTAGAGGAACTCAACAAGAACGCTTCCGAGGAGGCAGCGACATCTGGCAATACGAGCCATCGCCCACTCACAGCGAGCGACATTCTCGACTTCGACCTCTATCTCGCCGATGCCACCCCAGCTTGTACCTTTGGAGCGCACAACGAGTTCATCTCAAGCGGTCGCCTCGATGACCTCTCCATGTGCTTTGCCGGACTGGAGGCACTATTGGCATCAGAGCCAACGGAAACCACACAGGTGCTCGCCATCTTCGACAATGAAGAGACCGGTTCGCAGACCAAGCAAGGAGCAGGAAGTCCATTCCTCTCTTATATGTTGAAGCGTATCGCCCTCGCCCAGAGTGGAACCGAGGAAGCCTATTACCAGGCAGTGGAGCGTGCCTTCATGGTATCAGCCGACAATGCCCACGCTTGGCATCCGAACTATTCTGAGAAATATGACCCAACCAATCATCCGATGTTGGGAGGTGGACCAGTCATCAAGTTCAATGCCGCACAGAAGTATGCGAGTGATGCCGTTTCTGCCGCCATCTTCGCAGGCATTTGCGAGAAAGCAGGCGTACCTTGCCAGCGTTTCGTCAACCATAGTGATGTGGCAGGCGGAAGCACCCTCGGCAACATCCTCGCCTCTTCCATTCCTTTGAGAGGAGTAGATATGGGCAATGCCATCCTCGCCATGCACAGTTGCCGAGAGACGGGCAGCGTCATCGACCATGAATATTGCGTGAAGGCTTTCAGCCAGTTCTATCAACTGTAGAATAATTAATTTTCTGTTTCAAGCAGAAAGTCTATCAGCTATTAAATAATAAGGTATAGCTTGATGCCAAACAAAACCTCGGGACATTTTTAGAAAAACGTCCCGAGGTTTTTCTAAAAATGTCCCGAGGAAAATAAAAATACGTCCGCACCCATTTTTCCTCATGTAGACACAGCTTTTTCCAAATTCCCCCTACTCTTTAGGGAAAATCATACTTCGCTTTATAGATTTTCCCCTTGCCAACATCAGAAAAACACACTATCTTTGCACCATCAAAAGTCAGAAACGACTGATGATGAGAAGAGGCGCCATGAAGGGAGCGAGATAAAACGATGCTGAAAGACAGATCTGTATAACAAGCAAAACGTGAATATAATGTGTCAGAGGGATGGATTTGCCATATGGTGAGTTCATCCCTCTCTTTGCGAGGTTATCCTCGCAAACAAATACAAATAATTAGCTTAGAAGTTGCATTATTTCAAAAAGTTTTATTACCTTTGCAACCAAGAAAGCATTAGCTTCCTTACAAACAACATAACTGGAGGATAAATTATGAATGTAAATTCCACAACTACCCTAGAGTTAAATGCTCTATATGGTGAAATGACAAGCAATATTACGCAAATCAAAAACATTGATTTGCTTAAAAAGATGAATGAAATGATTAAGAATTTCATTTCGAAAGCTCATACTTCCCACAGCGAAGAATTCGTCCCTCGTCCAAAAGAAGAACTACTAGATGGATTTGACAAAGCATGCAAGGAAGTTAAGCTCTTCCAAGAAGGAAAAACAAAACTTATGTCCTTCGACGATATGATGGGGCAATTGAAAAAAGAAATGTGATATGGAATGCATAATAAGTATTTCTCAAACTTTTCTATTAGATGTAAAACGGCTGAGGAAGAAATACAAGTCTATTATTTCCGACCTAGATAAGTTCAAGGAAGAAATTTCTGCCAATCCCTTTATCGGTTCTGACCTAGGAAAAGGATTAAGAAAGATAAGAATGGGCATAGCTTCCAAAGGCAAAGGAAAGCGAGGCGGCGCTCGTATTATCACTTATAATGTGATAAAGATAGAAAACACCATTCATATTATCCTACTAACGATGTATGACAAATCCGAGCAGGAGAATATATCAGATAGCGAACTACTATATTTAATGGAAGTAAACCATCTAAAATAGTAGTTCTTCAAGATAAATAAATTGTCTAACAATTAAATAAGAACAAAAACAAGAAACAGAAAGTATTTGATAAATAACATATTAGAGTAATTTAATTACGCGTTTACTATTTATTCGGAACATCCTTGAAATTTGGCGATAGATAAGATGTATTACAGAAAAGAATAGGTTCTAAACGCCCATGCTATAGCGTGGGCGGAACTTATCTCTGTAATACGGGCCACGCCAAATGCCTAAGGATGTAGATAAGGGAAGCTCACGCTTCTTTTATACCTCATCCCCAGGCATTTGTTCGTTGATAGGCACGCTGCTCCTCACCATTGAATGAGGAACTTCCTCTGCCCCACTGCCCGTTTTTCTCTGAAATAAGATAGTTCTACGCTCTAACAAACTATAGCTAAAAAATGCCGACACTTAATTGGATTGGTAAAGATAAAGTGGTATCTCATCACAATGAGGTGCCATTCCATGTCTTGGACCATAAATATGGTTATACCGCAGAAAGCGGACAGACCCAAGAAGAAACTCATAGTGGCAACATGATTATCCATGGTGATAACTTGTTGGCACTCAAATCCCTCATGCCTAAGTATGAGGGTAGAATCAAGTGTATCTACATCGACCCTCCTTACAATACTGGTAATGAAAACTGGGTATATAACGACAATGTCAACGATCCACATATCAAGAAATGGTTAGGAGAAGTTGTTGGCAAAGAAGGAGAAGACCTCAGCCGCCATGACAAGTGGCTCTGCATGATGTACCCAAGACTCGTTTTGATGAAGAAACTTTTGAGCGTAGATGGAGCTCTTATTGTAAGTGTTGGATTCCATGAACTAAACTCACTCGTTCTAGCACTCAAAGAAATTTTTGCAACAAAGCAAATAGTTACTATAACGGTGCAAACATCTGGCGGGAAACCATCTGCAGGTTTCAATTATCAACATGAATATTTAGTTTTTGTTGTAAATAAAGATTTTACACCTTTAATCATTGATTTCTGTGGGGGTAATAACCGTTCAGCGTTTGAAGGCATGACACTTAGTACATTCAACAAAGACCAACGTCCAAACCAAACGTACCCTATTTTCGTTGATTCTAAAACAGGAAAATACAAAGGAAACGGCAAATCTCTTTCTGAACTAAGAGAAGAAGGAGCGAATGAAGAAACCATAAGTAATTACGCTTATAACTATTCCATCGCCCCTGCAGGATGCGTTGCCATTTGGCCTATTACAAGCAAAGGGAAAGAGTGTGTTTGGAGACTTATACCTAAACGAGTAAAAAATGATTACGAGTTGGGATACATAAAAATAACTCCAAATACAAATAAAATAATTGAAAATCAATTCAGTGTGCAATACTTACCAGAAGGTCTCATCAAGAAAATAGAAAAAGGGCATCTTACTGTATATGCACAAGACTACATAAACAAGACTTTAGTTCTTAGCGACAATTCTACAGAAGGAAAGCAAATTCCGACCCTATGGACAGAGAAGAGTTTCTATACGGTCAAGGGGTCTTCACTTCTTAAAGAGATACTTCCTGAATCTGAGAAAAAATTCGATTATCCAAAGCCAATAGCTTTGATAAAATCTGTCATTCAGACAATATGCGAGCCAGAAGATATTGTTTTGGATAGTTTTGCTGGTAGTGGAACTACGGGACATGCCATTCTTGACATCAACAAGTCTTTAGGCTATGAATTAAATTTCATCCTCATCGAGATGATGGACTATGCCAACACCATCACTGCAGAGCGTGTTCGCCGTGCCATCTCCGGTTATCCTTTCAAAGGCAAGAAAGAAGAGGAAATCTACAGTAAGAAATTGACTGCAAAGAACATCCTCAAAGCTGATGAGTTCTTGAAAGAAGCGGAAGCTATTGCTGCGGAGAAAGAGGATGAATATACAAAAATCAGTAAGCCTAAGATTGTCGATAATTGCTTGAAAGTAATCGGAACAAAGGTATTTGACGACAAGATGGAAGGCTTGGGAGGCACTTTCGACTATTACGAACTTGGTGCCCCACTCTTCAAGGAAGATGGAAACTTGAATGAGGAAGTCGGTATTGACAAATTCAGAGAATACATCTACTATTCCGAAACCAAGCAACCGCTTCTTCATGCAACAGACGAAACAGAGCCATATTTGCTGGACGATTTCAATCGAACAGGCTTCTATTTCTACTACAAGAAAGACGAACTCACGACGCTGAGCTTCGACACTCTTACAGAAATCGTGAATGTGAAGCACGACTCCTACATCATCTATGCAGACCGATGCTTGTTGGATGATTCATTCATGACTGGGCATCATATTAAGTTTAAGAAAATACCACGTGACATCAAAAGATTTTAAATTATGGAACTGAAGAATTATCAGCAAGACGTACTCAAAGACCTCGCAGAATACATACAGACATGGAAGGAGCAAGGAAGCCTCAGCAAGGCTTTCTCTTCTTTTTGGAAAAGTCGTGGCATCCACCCTTTGCAGCCAGGCGACCCTACCTTTCATCCATATTGCGACACGATGAAAGGTACACCCAACATTACCATCAAAGTACCAACAGCTGGTGGCAAGACCTTTATCGCTTGCAACGCCTTGGCTACCATCTTCGATGCCATGCCAATGGGCAAGACGAAAGCTGTGGCATGGTTTGTACCATCAGATACGATTCTGAAACAAACCTATCAAAATCTCAAGAATCCCTTGCATCCATACAGACAGAAAATTGATACTTTATTCAATGGACGTGTGGAAGTTTATGACAAGCAAGCTTTGCTTTACGGACAGAATTTCAACCCCATCGTGGTAGAAGAGCAACTCAGCATATTCGTATTGAGTATTCAATCTTTTGCTTCAACGGCAAAAGACAAGCGATTGGTTTACAGCGAGAACGAGCACCTCACCGAATTTACCAAGACATACAATCATCATGAAAAGAGAATCGAGGGTGCAGACGAGACTTCACTCATCCAAGTCATAGCCCATCTCAATCCTGTGATGATTATTGACGAGAGCCACAACTTCGAAGGCAACTTGCGTGTTGATACACTCACCAACATCAACCCTAGCTTTGTGCTCAACCTTACTGCCACTCCACGAGAGAAGAGCAACATCATAAGCTTTGTGAGTCCAGCCCGATTGAAGAATGAAAACATGGTGAAGTTGCCAGTGATGGTCAGCAATTACCCAAAACATGCGGATGTGATCAATAGTGCGATTGCATTACGCAAGAACTTAGAAGACAAAGCCAAGGAAGAGGAAAATTTGGGTGGAGATTACATTCGCCCGATTGTGCTTTTCCAAGCACAACCTAAAAATGATGAAGATGATGTCACATTCACCAACATCAAGAATAGTCTCGTGAAAGCAGGCATCTCAGAAGAGGAAATCAAGATAAAGACCGCCAATCTCAACGAACTGAAAGGTATTGACCTCATGAGCCGCGACTGCCCTGTGAGATACATCATCACCATCAATGCCTTGAAAGAAGGATGGGATTGTCCATTTGCTTATATCCTCGCCTCCACAGCCAACCGCTCTTCCAAGATAGACGTAGAGCAAATCTTAGGACGTATCTTGCGCCAACCCTACACTCGACAACACGACAATGTGCTGTTGAACATGTCGTATGTACTCACTTCATCAGCCAACTTCCATACCACTATTGACAATGTAGTGGAAAGTCTCAGATTATCAGGTTATAGCAGAAAAGACTATGTGGCAACAGATACACCAAGCGATAACTTCATGCAACCAAAAAGCCAACTCTACTTCAGAAATGACGAAGCGCTTCACCTTACCTATGCCAATAGCCCAGTAGAATCTGAGCCTAACGAATGGGAGTTCAATTCCGAAGACATTATCCTTCCGTCAGCAGAAGCAAAAGGCAAAACTGCTGATGAAAAAGGTGTATCCTTGGCAAACGATACCGCCATACTGATGAAAAAGGCAGAGAGCATGAGCCAACAGTACGAACAAGACATCCAAGAATCGCTCAACAACAAAACAAGTGAAGAAGTTATGCAAAAGACAAGAACTTCTGCCATTCAAGACAGATACAAACCATTTCTAGAGAGTATCAATCTACCACAGTTTTGTATCAAAGTCAATAAAGACTATGGGGTATTTGGAATCACCAAAGACTTTGTTCCTTTAACACAAGAGGCCTTGTTGGAAGATTTCAAGCTATCCAAAGAGGACAAGCACATAGACTTCTCTTACAGCAACACCAATGTCAAAAAGATAGACATTGATAAGAATGACGAAGACAACATCATTACCAGTTCTTTAAAAGAAAAAGAAGCACTCATGTTTGACAATTTCTATGGAAGTATAAATGACAAAGATAAAATTATTCAGCATCTATCCAAGTCAATCATTGACAACATCACACGAGACAATAGTGTTTCTGATGCCGACCTATACAAATACGTCACAAGTGTGCTTGAAGACAAGGACTTGCCTCAGCTGCGCAACTTAGGCAAGAATACAGCTGACACGATACAAGCATTCAAAAACAAGATAAGGCAACTGAAGATAGCCTTTGCCAAAGAACAATTCGACAAAAAGATTCAGTCTAAACAAATAGAAATAGAATATTCTGAACACCTGCCTTCAGAAATCATCTTGACAAAAGACAAAGCGCCAGCTTTTGCTAAGAAAATGTACCAAGAGGAAGAAGGTTTCAACGATTTCGAAAGAGATGTTATAGACCAAGTTATTTCCCTTGACTGTGTAAGATGTTGGCATCGGAACCAAGAAAAAGGCAAAGGCTTCTGCATCAATGGTTTCGTCAATGCCTACCCTGACTTCATCATCGTTTTGAATAATGGCATTACGGTTTTGCTCGAAACAAAGGGATCTCATCTTGATGGATCGGATAGTAAGAACAAGATAGCATGTGGCAATAAATGGGCGGTCAAGGCTGGCAGCAAGTTTGCATACTTCATGGTCTTTGAAGACAAGCCCATCCAAGGGGCCGTTACTGTCGGAGAATTTATCAAAAGCCTCATAGTGCTTGGAGGAAACTGACTACATAGTAGAATCTATATAATAAACAAAACGTGAATATAATGCGCCAGAGAAATTATAGACTTACAACAGAAAATATCTAAAATGAAAAAACGAGGCAAAGCCTCGCTCAGAGGTTGGAGTCAAGGCTCATAAAAAGAGACGATGGCTCTAACCGCTGCAAAGGTACAATATTTTTTCTTACTTTCCAACAAAAAAGCGAGTTTTTTTCAATCTAAACGCAAAAACATTCAAAAACAGGAAAAAATAAAGGATTATAATCAGAGTATTATGTGTCAGAGGGATGGATTCGCCATATGGTGAGTTCATCCCTCTCTTAAATTACCCACCAAACAAAGTTTTTATATATTTTTTTTGCTATTTACAAAATTTATTCCTACCTTTGCTGAAAAATTGAGTCGTCTATGCGAATATTTACAGAACAAGCTTTGAAGCAATACATAAAAGACCATCCCAAATCTAAAGTAGCATTACAGGAATGGATTACGATTGTCAAGAAAAGCAAGTGGAATAATTTTGCTGATATTAAGTCAACTTTTAATAGTGTTGACAATGTTGGCAATCAACATTATGTATTCAATATAAAAGGGAATACATATAGAATTGTTGTAGTTATCAAGTTTACCATTAAGTTTGTATATATTCGTTTTATAGGAACTCATAATGAATATGATAAAATAGATTGTAGAACCATATAAAATCAAAGTTAAGATGAATAAGATTGAAAATATGGAACAATATCAATGGGCAGTCAACAGAGTGGAAGAGCTTCTTCCCTTAGTCAACGACAACACTCCATTAGACGATCCCAACAGTATCGAATTGGAAAAACTCTCCAATATGGTTGCAGACTATTCTGATGTCCATTTTGCCATAGGTTCTCCAACCCTAGCAGACATCATTAAATTAAGAATGGAAGAGATGGGCATATCCATCTCAAAATTGGCTATTTTACTTGGTGTACCAATTGTCAATGTCAAGAACTATCTCTCAGGCTCGCAAGAACCAACACTAAGCGTTGGGCGAGAAATCAGCAAGAAACTAGGTATTGATGCCAATTTAGTTTTAGGAGTTTAATGCTCTTTATGGTGAAATGACAGACAACAAACAAAACATAAATGAATTGAGTCTGCCAAAGGCTGAGCATCTCAATACAAAATAACCTATGAAACGATTTACACTTAAAAACCTTCCGCCCTCTGCTCAGAAAGATACCGAGGACATTCGACTTTCTTTTGCCAATAGCAGAATCACTTTCGTGTGGTGCGCATTCAAAGACTTACTTCGAAATGAATCGCTCACCATGAAATTCCTCATTGCCATCATCCTTCTGGGAGGAGTCGTTAGGTTTGCTTCCGGACTCCTAGAGGTAGCTATCTTATGCATCATCCTATTGCCTATCTTTTACGTAAAAGACATTTGGGCAATCAACAAGAACTACTCAAAATGGCATGAAAACGATGTCTTTCCCATCCTCACAGCAGAAGGTCCACAAAACATTCTGCCCGTTTACGATGGACAAAGATATATCCGTGTCGAGTGGGCATCGTGGGAAGAAGTAAAAGACATCAGTTTCTACGCCAAATATCTAGTCATCACAACGACAGAGCCAAGCTATGGCATCATGTTAATGTGGGCTGATGATATGGAGAAGGTTCAGCAAACAGCATTGAGCATGTGGAGGAACGCCTTGGTTGCAAAAAATGCGAAGGCCCAAATGCCTGAACTATACTCAGAACAGGAAATCCATGAAATATCAGATTTTATTGAAAGCGTGTTTGGCAAGTATGACTATGTTTTCCATGAAGTCGCCTCTACAGACATACATGTGGACATCGCCATTATCCCTCCTACCGAAGAACGCAACTATTACACATTGTGTACCATGGGAGTCGGAGCGCATCGTATGGACACACCTAATGAACTGAGATACGAATCACTCCTTGGAGAACGTGCGGAATTATTGATCTATCTTCCTGCCGACTGGAAATTGGCAGAGGAAGACTTGAAAGACGAACGAAATTATTGGCCTATCCGCTTGCTGAAAGATTTCGCTCGTATGCCAATCAATACTGAGAGTTGGATAGCCTGGGGGCATTCTTTCAGTCAAGAAGAGAAAGAGCCTTATGCAGAGGGTGTTCCATATTCCGCTGCCGTATTGTTGTCTCCCCAACCAGACATCGACAGTATTGTCTCTTGCCCTTTGACTGTTGGCAAGAGCATAGATTTCTTCCAAATCTTCCCACTGACCCAAGAGGAGTTGGAATACAAAATGAAATGTGCCGAAGATGAAACTTGCAACTCTCCTACTGACTCATTGCTAGACCATATCCATGCAGACCGAGAGCATTGGATGGACTACACATTAAGCCGCTTCGATTACCGGAAAAAGTGATTGTAACATTACCTAACTAAATACTGAAAATATGAAACAAGTACTGAAACTTACATTATGGCTCTTGCTTTTGCCGATGGCAATGCAAGCCCAAGACCGAACTTCCATTGACAAGATAGAAGCAATAGCACAAAATCTCTACCTAAAGGAGAACTACAAAAAATGTGTAGAGGTACTTCAAAAGCAAAAAGACCTCGTGGTGAAATACTTGACAGAAAAGGATACAGCCTATTTTGCCAATCTCCGTTTCCAAGCTCGCTGCTATTATCGAATGAAAGACTACGATATGGCAAGAAACATAGCAAAAGAAGCCTTGGACAACTGGGAACAGAATCATAGTACGGAAGAACGCAGTTATATCTTGATGCTCGACAACTATGCCACTTATCTAGGAAATGGCGACAACCCTGATTACGAGTTAGCCTTGAAATATGGAAAGGATGCCATGGAACGATACGAGAAACTGCAAAAGAACGACTTCGACCTGGCTGTAATAGCACTCCATTTAGCCGAAAACAGCTATTATGCGGAGAAATTTGCTGATGCCGTGAAATACGAGATACGTGGCATCCAATATTTCAAAACTATGTTTGGCGAACATTCTGATGAATACGTCGGCGAATTGGAATATCTTGCCAAATATTACGACAGCAACGGACAGGGGAAAAAGGCACAAGAGGCAAGAGACCTACTGCAAAAATTGTGGAAGGAGAAAAAGGATGGCATCGAAGATTTACCACCACTGATAGAGTTCAAGACGACAGAAGAGTGCAAAGCTCATCAAGATGACACCATGAAAATGATTGATTATTACCTGAGCCATCTACTTTCTGCCAAACAAATGGCGGATGCCTCTGGGTATATCATGAGATGGTCTTCCGTAACAGATTTGGTAACCATCAACATTGGCGAAGAGGAATCAACACTCTTCAATGAGAAATATTATCCTTATGCCGTAGCCTATATCGCAGCTTGCTGTGAGTATGCAATAGCTAAAGAGTCGGCAGATTTCACTAAGGATTTGTTCAGCCATGCTATTAAAAGAATGCTCAATTTCTATCTTGGAGGAAACAAAGAGCTGACAGGTGAGGTTCCTTATCTAGAGAAGTTTAGCAAGGTGGTGGACAACAAAGATGACAAAGCCTTGGAATCACTCATTGACAAGTATTACAACAAAATCATGAAACAAATAGAAAAGTCGGGTACTCCAATGGGCAAAAGCTAAGAGCGGAGGGCGACAAAGCTAAGGACGAAGGGCGATGCTCCTAGGGCTTGAAGGACAAAACCGCATTGCTCCGACCTTTCCACTACTCCCATCTATATGTTCCACTACGCCCGGACTTATGTTTCACTATAGTGGGACATAAGTCCGGGCGTAGTGAGAATATTGCAGAACTTAGGTTCGTCGTCCTTCGTCCTCGTATTCAGATACTTACGGTCCTATCTAATCCACCTCACGAGTCGTTGCCTCACCCTTGTAGTCGAAACTATGATGTATCGTATGAAAGACATTCTCGGAAGCAACTATCGCTTCCTTTTTCTGCCGCAAAGTTATCCCAAGCATATTTCAGCTTGATGTAGAATGTGTTACAATTCTGTTAAAAGCCTATATGAAGGCAAGCATAAGAGACAAATAGGAAAATAGGAAGCAAAATATTTGTCTGTTAGAAATATTATCCGTAACTTTGCATCACATTTATAATATATAATAAGGTGAAATCTCAAGATATTATCAGCAAACTGGAAGGCAAGGGCATCAAGCCCACTGCCAACCGCATCCTTGTGATGAAGGCTTTGGCGGAAGCTGAGACACCGCAAAGCCTCAGCAGACTGGAAAGGAAAATGGTGTCGATGGACAAGTCGAGCATCTTTCGGGCGCTCACTCTCTTCCTGGAACACGACGTGGTACATGCCTTCGAGGACGGGAAGGGCATCCTCAACTATGAACTCTGCGAGGAAGAGGGAAAATGCGACCACCACGATGGACACATCCACTTCTATTGCGAATCGTGCGAGCGATCCTTCTGCATGGAAGACATCCATATCCCAAGTATCCAACTGCCTGAGGGATTCTTCCCCCACTCCGTATCCTTCGTCATCAAAGGTGAATGCCCGGAATGCAGAAGCAAACATCAGCATCACATCCAATAAACAATATCAAATCATAACAACATAAAAAATCATGAACGGACTATACACCATCCTCCTTTTAGTATTGAGCAATATCTTTATGACCCTCGCTTGGTACGGTCACCTGAAACTACAACAAACTGGCGTGAGCAGCAACTGGCCCTTGATAGGTGTCATCGTGTTCAGTTGGGCTATCGCCTTCTTCGAATATTGCTGCCAGGTACCTGCCAACCGCATCGGGTTCATAGACAACGGCGGTCCCTTCACCCTGGTTCAGCTCAAGGTGATACAAGAGTGCGTATCGCTCATCGTCTTTGCCATCATCGCCAACATCCTCTTCCAGGGACAAGGCTTGCACTGGAATCACTTCGCCGCATTCGTCTGTCTCATCGCCGCCGTCTATTTCGTGTTTATGAAATAAAGTCGGCACTTCTCATATAGACCATTTCCCATGCCATAACGGCAAGCCAATAAGGGGCTAATGCTCAACGTTTCTTTAATATTCGTTTAGCATTAGCCCTATTTTAGTTTTATATAGATAACTATCATTTTCCGCCGAAGTATATAAGATTTGTGAATTTAGGGCATTTCTTGTTTAATAGCCGTTAATGTGTTAATTTGAAATGTTAAAACGGAATAAAAAAGCACTGATAATTATTCGTTTCTCAATTTTTGCCTATATATTTGCACTCGGTTAGACGAAGGGGCGACACCAAGAAAAGTCATCAACAAGACGACATTTCAACGACCCCTACAGACGACCCTAGAGACTATAAAAAATAGAAAGTAATAATTAAAAACAATAGACATGAAAAAAGTAACGAATTACGTAATGGCTTTGTTATGCGTAGGTTCCCTCGCATTCTCAGCAGGTGCTTTCATGAAGGTAAACGCTGCTCCATCAGTGACAGCTGCAGCACCAGGTCAACCTGTAGATTTGACTTATGCAGCAGAGAAGGCTCTGCCTGCCGTAGTCCATATTAAATATGTACAGAACTCCAAGACCACGACTGTCGATGTACAGGACGATCCATTCGGAGGCTTCTTCGACCCATTCGGTTTCTTCGGCAACCCAGGTGGTAACGGTGGCACTCGTAAGCAGAAAGTTCAGACTCCAAAGAAGGAAGCTACTGGCTCAGGTGTCATCATCAGCAATGATGGTTATATCGTAACCAACAACCACGTGGTGGAAGGCGCAGACGAGTTGACCGTCACACTGAACGACAACCGTGAGTTCTCAGCCCGCATCATCGGTACCGACAAGACTACCGACTTGGCACTCATCAAGGTGGATGGCAAGAATCTCCCTACTCTCCCTATCGCTGATAGCGACAAGGTTAAGGTGGGTGAATGGGTCATCGCAGTGGGCAACCCATTCGGTTTGAACAACACCGTTACCGCAGGTATCATCTCTGCCAAGGCTCGTTCACTCGGTGCCAACGGCGTGGAGAGCTTCATCCAGACTGATGCAGCCATCAACCGAGGCAACTCAGGTGGTGCACTTGTCAACACCCAGGGTGAGTTGGTAGGTATCAACGCTATGCTCTACTCTCAGACTGGTTCATACGCTGGATATGGTTTCGCCATCCCTACCTCTATTATGAATAAGGTGGTAGCCGACCTCAAGCAGTATGGTAGCGTACAGCGTGTGATGCTCAGCATCCAGGGTTCCGACGTACTCAACTACATCAACAACCAGAAGGAGAACGGCAAGGAAATAGATCTCGGTACCAACGAGGGTGTATATATCGCCAAGGTAGATGAGGATGGCAATGGTGCTGCTGCTGGCTTGAAGGAAGGCGATGTCATCACCAAGGTAGATAACAAGAAGGTGACCAAGATGGCTGAACTCCAGGAAGTACTCAACGGCAAGCGTCCTGGTGACAAGTTGACTATCACCTACTTGCGCAACAAGAAGAGCAACACCAAAACCATCACCTTGAAGAACGCCCAGGGCACAACATCTGTCATCAAGACCGCCGACCTCGACGTATTAGGAGGCAACTTCCGTCAGATTACCGCCGGTCAGAAGGAGCAGCTCGGCATCAAGTATGGCGTAGAGGTCATGAAGGTGAACAGTGGCGCACTGAAGGATGCAGGTATCTCTCGTGGTTTCATCATCCAGAGAATCAACGATGCCAACATCACATCCCTCGACGACTTGCAGAAAGCCGTGAAGACCGCTAGCACCAGCAAGGACCCTGTGCTCTACATCCAGGGCTTGTGGCCTACCGGAAAGAAGGCTTACTTCGCAGTGCCTTTGCAGAAAGACTAATTGACAAAAATGATAAAAAACAACAAAATAGCAGGTATTTTCAATAATATCTGCTATTTTTTTTTGTCAAATCAGAGAAAAAGTGTATTTTTGCAATCACTTTAAATATTAATGCTACCATGAGACAACTAAAGATTTCAAAATCAATCACAAATCGTGAGAGTGCATCGCTTGACAAATACCTCCAAGAGATAGGGCATGAAGAACTGCTTTCTGTCGATGAGGAGGTGGAGTTGGCGCAAAAAATAAGAAAAGGCGACAGAAGAGCGCTGGAGAGGTTGACCAAAGCCAACCTTCGATTTGTTGTCTCCGTGGCGAAGCAATACCAGAACCAAGGACTCAGCCTTCCAGACTTAATCAACGAGGGAAACCTCGGACTGATCAAAGCCGCAGAAAAGTTTGACGAGACACGTGGATTCAAGTTCATATCCTATGCCGTATGGTGGATTCGACAGAGCATCCTCCAGGCAATAGCAGAACAAAGCCGCATCGTGAGACTCCCCCTCAACCAGGTGGGAAGCGTCAACAAGATCAACCGTGAGCTGAACAAGTTTGAGCAAGAGCATGAACGCCGTCCTAGCGTGAACGAGATGGCAGACCGCATCGACCTGCCTGAGGACAAGATAGCCGAAGCCATGAAGGTGAACGGACACCACGTGAGCATGGACGCCCCCTTCGTGGAGGGCGAAGACAACAGTCTGCTCGACGTGCTGACCAACGACGATGCGCCTGGCACCGACCGTGAGCTGGTGATGGAGTCACTGCGCTCGGAGATAGGAAGAGCCCTGGAGATACTCAACGACAGGGAACGCAAGGTGGTAATGGCTTTCTTCGGTATCGGAATGCCTGAGATGACCTTGGAAGAAATCGGCGACAAATACAATCTCACCCGTGAGAGAGTACGCCAAATCAAGGAGAAAGCCATCCGCCGACTCCGACACAACACCAAGAGCAAACTGTTGAAATCCTATCTGGGAGAGTAAACTTTCATATAAACATATTAAGGTAGAAATGAAATTAACAAAATTAGTTTTCGCAACACTGGCAGCCGCACTGCTTATCTCGATAACCTCACAAGCCAAAAACGAGATGAGAAAAGCATACGTGTTTGGGTTCGCATCTTCATTTAACGACTCTACGGTCTATTTCACAGATATTCAAGAACTTGACTCGGCTTGGTTCACGAGCAAGAACAAGTTTCTCATCGGCAGGGAGAACTACTCTTACCAGCTGCGCGACTATCTGAGCGGCTTGGGCGAGGAGCACCGCACCTGCATGGTGGAATACTTCTTCGACCGCAAGAAGGCTGACAATGCGTGGTACAAACTCTATACCCGCTACAAGCAGACCCAAAAGAAGAAGAACAACCAGAAGCAGAAGAACGAGCTCCCTCCTTACCAAATCAAGAAGGTAGCCTTGAGCGAGTTCACCTTCCAAGCCATCGAGCCGATGGAGGAAGTGAACGAAGAGCCAGTGCGCCCAGCCAAAGTCAAAAAGACCAAGGCTAAGAAAGCATTGAAACAACAAGAAGAGAAAAACAAGTAAATGGCTTCCATCCATCTATTCAACATCGCAGAACTGAACGTGAGACTCTGTTTTGCAGAATCCCACGTCAACAGTATGCGTCTTCTCAAATCATTCGAACCCTTCAGAGTAGATGCTTTGGAGGGTCCTGTTTTTTTTCAGCTCCTCATCGACGACTCCTTGCGTCCTTATCCCAAGGAGAAACGACATAGGATACGTGCCTTTGATACGGGAAACGGCGACACCATCGTTGACAAGCTCGACAATGGCGGCTACCAATACATCATCAAAGACATCAACGGTGCCGAATGCTGCCTGCTGCTGACCAACAAGGACTTCAGCGACTGCCGTTGCGCCCTGAATGGCAACTACAACATGCGCTGCTTCGGACTCAACAATGCCTTGATGCTTATCTTCGCCTTTGCGGGAAGCCTCAAGGAAACCCTTCTCATCCATGCTTCACTGGTAAGACAGAATGGCTATGGCTACGCCTTCATCGCCAAGAGCGGAACGGGCAAGAGCACCCAGGTGAGCATGTGGCTTCGCTACCTGAAGGGATGCGACTTGATGAATGACGACAACCCTATCATACGCATCATCAACGGCGAAGCGTTCATCTACGGAAGTCCTTGGAGTGGCAAGACTCCTTGTTACCGCAATGTGAAGGCCAAGTTGGGTGCCATCACTCGCATCGACCGAGATACCAAGAACTGGGTGGAACGCCTGTCACCTATCGAGTCGTTCGCCTCGCTCCTCCCCTCCTGTTCCAGCATGAAATGGGACGAGGACATCTTCCACCACATCTGCGACACCATCACCAAACTGGTGGAGAACAGCCACATCTACACCCTTCACTGCCTCCCCAACAAGGAAGCTGCCGAAGTATGCAACGAAGCCATCGCCATACGAGAGTGATGGAAGCACAAGTCGCCTTCCCAGAACCCACAAGAACAACAAGAAAGAAATAGATATGCAAGAGAATACCAACCAACTCAAGACGGTGGAGATGCAATTCGCCAATGCCAAGCTCCTACCAGAAATCATCCGATTGCTGGAGGAAGGACATAGCGTGACCTTGCAACTGCGAGGCTACAGCATGCGTCCCTTCCTGGAAGACAACCGTGACAAGGCACTACTCATCAAGGCAAAGGACATCCAGGTGGGTGACCCCGTCTTGGCAGAGGTCAGTCCGCTGCACTACGTGCTCCATCGCATCATCCAGATAGAAGACGACAAGGTGGTATTGCGTGGAGACGGCAACCTTGGCATCGAGACTTGTCGCCTCCAGGACATCAAGGCATCAGTGGTAGGATTCTATCGCAAGGGCAGACAGACACTAGACAGAACGGATGGAAAGAAATGGAAAATCTACTCTGCTATCTGGACACGCCTCTTCCCTATTCGCCGGTATCTGCTAGCAGCCTATCGCCGCATTTGGATACCTCTTTTCGGAACGATGTAAGCTTCTTTGGGAAATCCGCCTTTTCGAAAAGGATAAAAAAAAGGGACCATATCCTTCAGACGAATCCTCAAGCTATAGTCCCTAACATTCTCTCTCTTATATTCACTTTTCCTATCGAGAAAGCCTATGACTCATCATCAAAGGCTTATCGAATTCCTTGGATCAGTCATCAATAATGCCCGCTTGCTTCCACAAGTCGGTCAAGGCTTTCACGTCTCTGAGGGCGGTAGCCTCATCCACCTCATATTCATCAGTGAGCAGTTTCACCAAGTCCTCATGCGAGAACTCTTTCTCCTGCACGTTCTGCCAAAGATAGGCAGAACTCTCATTCATGCTGATGATATTGCTGAAATCAATATTCTCCTCTCCCTCTGCCACGATGATATTCTCACCGCAAACGGAACGGAGCTTGAATCCTGGTTTTGCCTTCATACCATTTATTATTTATCATTTATAATTTATCATTTACTTCAAGTGCTCCTTAAACCAAGTCGTTATCTGGCGCAAGAGATGGTTGCGTGTATTGCCACCGAAGATGCCGTGATTGCGATTGGTATATAGGTTCTCCTTGAAATCCTTGTCGCTCTGTACGAGTGCCTCCGCATATTCAAATGCGTTTTGTGGATGCACATTGTCATCGGCTACTCCATGACAAAGGAGCAATGCACCATGCAAGTTATCGACTCTCTCTATCGGATTCACCTTGTAGCCATCCTCATTTTCTTGAGGAGTACGCATATAACGCTCCGTATAGATGGTATCGTAGAATCGCCAACTGGTAGGAGGAGCCACAGCCACACCAGCCTTGAAGACTGGACGACCTTCGCTCATGCTCATCAAAGTATTGAAACCACCGAAGCTCCATCCCCAAATGCCGATATTGTCCTTATCCACATATGGCAAAGTGCTCATATAGATGGCTGTCTCCACCTGGTCCTTCGACTCCAAGTCGCCAAGACGCAAGTAAGTACATTTCTCGAAGTCGGCACCACGACCGCCTGTACCACGACCATCCACACATACCACGATGAATCCTTCCTGGGCCAGGTAGTAGTCGAAGGCACCACCTTGTCCCATACTGCCCGTATTCCAAGCGTTGAGCACCTGCTGGTTGCCCGGTCCGGAGTACTGGAAGAGGATAACAGGATATTTCTTGTTGGCATCGAAGTCAAGAGGCTTCACCATCCAACCATCCAGTTTGACACCTTCGGAAGTAGTGAAAGTGAAAGTCTCACGCTTGCCCCAATTGTATTGCTGGGTTTTCTCCAACAGCTCCTTGTTATCTTCCAAGGTCTTGATTACCTTTCCCTTGCTATTGCAAACGGTAAATACCTGTGGATGACTATAGGAACTCCATGTATTGACAAAATAGCGATAGTCGCCAGAGAAATAAGCAGAGTTGGAACCTTCCTTATCGGTTAGTCTCTCCACCTTGCCATTCTTGTGAGCCACATACACCTGTCGGTCGTGTGGGCTGAGCATGGCTGCCTGGAAATAGACATCACCCGTTTTCTCATCCATTCCGTAGATGTCGGTCACATCGTAGTCACCCTTCTCCACCTGACGAATCAACTTACCATTCAAGTCGTAGAGATAGAGGTGCATATAACCATCACGATCGCTTGGCAACAAGATGGTCTTCTTGCCCACGATGCTCTGCTCTACCACTTCCTCCTTCACATACTTCTTGACATTCTCACGGATGAGCATCTTGCTACTGCCAGTAAACGGATTGACAGAATAAAGACGCATATCATCCTGATGACGGTTCATCGTATAGACAATGAGGCTGTTGGCATCGGGAGAAGTCTTGATGCGAGGATAGTAACCATCGGCATCGAGAGGTACATTGAGTTGAAGGGTCTTGCCACTCTTCATATCATAGCTCCAAAGGCTCACCTTCGAATTGTCTTGTCCTGCCTTCGGGTACTTGTAGGAATACTCACCAGGATATTCATGATATTCCGTTCTCCTAGGCTTATCGCCCTCGAACATCTGAAGAGAGTATTGTTTCACCTGCGACTCATCGAAGCGAATCCATCCGATAGCCGTACCATCGGCATTCCAGGCAAAAGCCTTGTTGAAAGCAAACTCCTCCTCATATACCCAGTCGGGAATACCATTGATGATTTCATTGAACTTACCATCCGAAGTAATCTGCTTTTCAGTCTTGCCATCGGTAACATAAAGGTTGTTTCCCTTGACAAAAGCCACATGCTTGGAGTCTGGCGACCAAGTAGCCACCTGCTGGTCCTCGCCTTCGGAAAGTTTGGTAAGTTGTTTGCTACCTATATTATATATGTAGAACTCTGCCTTGTAGGAACGGCGATACACCGCCTTGCGCTTGGTTGCCACCAAGAGTTGCTTGCCGTCAGGGCTGATGACATATCCATCGATAGACTCGAAAGGAGCCTTCGCCTCGTCAATGTCAAAAATCACCTGTACTTGCTTGCCACTTTTGAAAGAATAGGAAATAATCTGCTTTCCGTTGCTGCTGATGGAAGCATACAAATCGGAACCTTCCATCGGATTGATTCCCGTCACATAACTTGCAGCGAAACCACCCGAAGTGATGGTCTTCAAGTCGAGTCGTTCTGCCGCTTCTATTGCTGACACCATCATAAGAGATGCAATAAAGAATGAAAATTTCTTCATTATCAATAATAATAAAAAATGCTTTGAATTAATCTTTGTGAATAGCCTTGATAGGCGAATAATCCTCATCCTCCAACAGTTGGCGAACCGTTATCTTAGGATTACGCTTCACGAAGTCGTTGATGGTCTTTACATAATTGGTGGTAAAGACTTCCTTGCACATCGCCTTGTTGACTGCCCACATGATCTTACCCATGTGCAAGTCGCGGTCCAACTGAGGACGGTTGTCGAAATCATCCATCGGATAGATGCTCAACAGATAAAAAGTCAAGCAGTCTGGCACGATATAGCTTCGTGTCATGGTCTTGCGCTGTTGGGCATTGTAGAATTTCTTGTAAAGAGGATATTCGGCTCCCATATATTTATCAAGCGAGATGCCCACGGAGTGCTCACCTATCACGATGCTCTGGTCGAGAGCACCTATCTGTGCATAGAAAGAAGGGTGCTTCAGACCCGGAATCCATTCGCCCAAGCGACCAAAAGATTCCTTCAACTGCTTATTGATGTCCTCCATATTGGCATACTCTGCCTCGGCATCGGCGATGAGGGCCTGCAAGGTAGAGTCCTGATAAAACATCAAGAAACGGTTGCTGATGTTGGCATCGGTGATGGTACCCAACTGCAACATCTTCTCTATCAAGGTACGAGTCTCTATTGGATAATCGGTATTCATCTGCTGCAATGCAGAGAAATCACCCGTAGTAAGGTATCGGCTTTCCAATCGGTCATATCGCTGAACGGTCAAAGGTGCAATAAAGGCATCCTCATTCGACTTGAACTTGTATTCGCAAGCCGAACAAAGTAGCACCACTACCAATATGACCCATATATGATATAATTTCTTCACGTATTTCTGCAATTTACTGTTGTTACGCGTGCAAAAATACTAAAAAATATTTTAAAAACCAAGAGTTTTCGCTAAAAAAACACAAAATCGCACCTATTATAGTGCGATTTCGAGCTTTTTTCTTCACTTATTGCAAGATTTTCACCTGCAAAGGCTGTTCTACACGTTTTTTCCAGTCTTTCAACCATGCATACCACTCCTTCTCCCCTTTGAAACCATAGGTCTCATTCTTGCTGGTATAAGCCAACTTATAACTGAGCTGTTTTCCTACAGGCTTGATGACCTGGGTGTAGTCATCCTTGTTGGCTGGTTGCTGACTGACGAAGTATGCTTGAGGCACATAAATACCCAATCCTACCGTCTCCAACTTGTGCTTTCCATCGTCTTTACCAGTTGGCCAGTCACTGCCATAGCATCCTCGCAGACCTTCGCCATCAGCCATCTCCGTAGAACCCTTGACATTGATGAGACCTGTCGCAAACTGATAGTTGGATGCATCCTTGTCAAAACGGACATCTACATCAAAGTCGCGATGACCGGCATAGATGATGTAGCGAATGGTAGCATTGACTGGTTTCATGCCAGGAGCAGGAGTCCAACCATTGTCTATCACCTCTACGATAGCACGCAAAGGACCTTCAGAGATGACACGCTGCTCTTGATACTTCAGTTGGTCGAGAAGCAACGACTGATTGCCATCCCATCCTCGCAAAGCACCCAAGCCGTATGTATTGCCAACCCAAAGACAGTCATCTCCCGAACCAGCAGCCAACTGCTCTTCGGATGGATAGAACTGGGTGTCCTGAATCACCAATCCCTTGTTGATTTTTCCATAAAGGTCGATGGTCTGTCGATTGTCGAAATAGACTCGCATCGCCACCAAGTCGCTCTCGAAACATACACCATGGGAATGAACGAAGTGAAAACGGTCCTTGGTTTTCTTGTCAAAGGAGAGGCTTCGCAAGTAGATGTCCTGCTGATTCTTTGCCAACTTCTTGTTCTTGCTAGGCACAACGAGTTCGGCAAAGGTGCGAGCGGGATAAGTCGCTTGTTCGCCTTTGGCAAACAACTGAACGGTATAGACTTTTGCTTCCTTCTTGCCAAGATCTGCGAGGAAACAGAGTTCATCGTTGGCACAATCACGGTCGGTATCATCCAGCTGGGATGGTATCTCCTTACCATCAACCGTGACCACTGCCCTATTCACCTCGCTATACTTAGCGATGTTCAACACTACAGGTTCGTCACTTCTCTCCATCTTGGAGGGATTGGCGACCTTCACTTGAAAAGTCGTTTGGGCATTCAGGCAACATGCCATGAAGATAGCCCCCAATGACAAATAGATTCGTTTCATATTATAGCTAGTTTTTAAGTTGCTTTATTCAGTATTTATTCTACATCAAGTCCTTGAAAGTCTTTTTGCCTTTGGCATAGTATTGCCAGAGGATGGACTTCTGATATATCTGTGGAATCTCCGTCTCTTGACGAGATGCCTGTATCTGTCTTCGATCCTCATCAAAGTCTGCACGCCAAGCCTTGAAAGCCTTGCGAGCCTTGAACACCGCCTTGAAGTCACCCCAGTTTCTACCCAAGATAAGCATCTCGAAAGCTGCGAGATAATCCAAGAACCATCTCATCCGCATCACCTTCTTTAACTCATTATCTGACAGATTCTTATAAAGCATCGTTAGATTATTTCTGAAGTTCAAGAAAGTCTTCATCGGATTACTCTTCGGCAAGGTTCCTCCTCCCACATGATATACCTCACTCTCTGGAATACAATATATCTGACGCCCCATCAGGCGCAATCGCCAACAGAGGTCAATCTCCTCGTTATGAGCGAAGAATCTTCCGTCCAGTCCACCTGCATCCCAATAGTCTTTGGATCGAATCATCATACAAGCTCCAGTAGCCCACAAGATTTCCTGCTGATAATCATACTGTCCATTGTCACGCTCCACCATATTGAAGATGCGACCACGACAGAAAGGATAACCATACTTATCCAAGAAGCCACCACAAGCACCAGCGTACTCAAAGCTATCCTTGTCATATTCGGCAAGCAACTTCGGTTGGCAAGCTGCCACCTGCGGATGGGAGTCCATAAACTCTATCAGCGGAGTCAGCCAATGATGCGAAACTTCTACATCACTGTTGAGCAAGATATAATACTCCGCCTCGATCTGCTTCAAGGCACGATTGTAGCCCTCGGCAAAGCCGAAGTTCTGTTCCAAGACGATGGTCTTCACCTGCGGAAACTGCGTCTCCAACAGGCGCATCGACTGGTCGGAAGAACAGTTGTCTGCCACCCACACCTCAGCATCCTGACGTGAATACTCTATGACGTTGGGCAGATACTTTGCCAACATCGCCTGCCCATTCCAGTTTAATATAACGATTGCTACCTTTGCCATATTTTTTTAAATCGATTGTTCAAAAGATTGGTAAACTCATAATTCTTCAGTCCCCACTTCGGAGCTACAAGCAATTCCTTGGGCGACTGACTGACGAAACGTTCCAGCACCAAATCCTTTCTAAGCAACTGGATGTATCTGACGATGACATCGATATACTCCTCCACCGTATAGACATGGAAGGGATGCTGGGCATATTGTTCCGCCAACTTGGTTCCCCTGATAATCTGCATCTGATGGATTTTCAAGATATCCAAAGGAAGAGACGAGATGATGGGAGCTTGTCGCAAACTTTCCTCGGCATCCTCCCCCGGTAAGCCTATGATGATATGTCCTCCCGTCAATATGCCTCTATCATGGGTTCTCTCCACGGCATCACGGCAACAAGCGAAGTCATGTCCGCGGTTGATACGTCTCAACGTCTCGTCATTGGCACTCTCAATGCCATACTCCACCAAGAGGAAAGTACGCTTGTTCAATTCCACCAAATAGTCGAGCAACTCATCACTCATACAGTCGGGACGAGTGCCGATGACGATGCCCACGACATCTTCCACCGTCAAAGCCTCCTCGTACATTCTTCGCAAATGCTCCACGGTATCGTAAGTATTGGTATATGCCTGAAAATAGGCAAGATACTTCATGTCGGGATACTTGCGAGCAAAGAATGCCTTACCCTCCACCAGCTGTTCCGTGATAGATTTCTTCCTATCACAATAGCTAGGATTGAAGGTTCGGTTGTCACAATAGATGCAACCTCCGCTCGAAATCCGCCCATCACGATTGGGACAGGAGAATCCGGCATCAATGGAAATTTTCTGCACTCGAAAGTCAGGGAACTGCTTCCGAATCCAAGAACCGAAATCGTTATAATATGGGTTCATGATATGATTAGATTAGCTCCGCTTTCAGTGCAGTCTTATCATGGTTGAAATCTCCAAGCTTCACCTTGATGAGCTGGTTGTCATACTCTTCCTTCGCCAAGGCTGGCGAAAGTTCCACACGCACATAGTTCTTGGTAAAACCGTGCATTGCCTTGCCACGAGGAGCCTTTTCGAAGAGAACCTCAGCCTCTGTGCCGATATACTGGGCATAGAAAGCCTGTGTCTTTTCATCGCTCAACTCCAAGAGACGCTTAGAGCGAAGTTTCTTGTCCTTGTCGCTCACTACATACGGAATCTTCAGAGCCGCCGTACCAGGGCGTTCCGAATATGGAAAGACGTGCAACTGGGTGACAGGCAGGCTCTTCAAGAACTCATAGCATTCCTCGAAGCACTCAGGTGTCTCACCACGACATCCTACCATCACATCGACACCGATGAAGGCATCCGGCATTTTCTCCTTGATAAGATTCACCTTATGAGCAAACAACGCCTTGTCATAACGACGGTGCATCAACTTGAGCACCTCATCACTACCACTCTGCAATGGGATATGGAAATGAGGCATGAAGGCACGGCTCTGGGCACAATAATCTATCAAGTCATCATCGCAGAGATCTGGCTCCAAACTGGAGATGCGATAGCGCTTGATGCCCTCCACCTGATCCAAGGCCTTCACCAAGTCGATGAAACGCTCATGGGTAGTCTGTCCGAAGTCACCGATGTTGACACCCGTGATAACAATTTCCTTTCCTCCCTCCTGGGCAGTCTGCTCAGCCTGTTGTACCAAGGATTCGATGCTAGGATTGCGAGAATTGCCACGAGCGAAAGGTATCGTACAATAAGTGCAATAGTAATTGCATCCATCCTGCACCTTAAGGAAGTAACGAGTACGATTGCCACGAGAACAAGATGGCTGGAATGTCTTGATTTCCTTTGTCTTCACACTATGATGGGCATGAAGAGCAGAATCGGCAGCAAACTTCTGCGCCCAAGCATCGCTGAGATATTGTATCAAATTGGCTTTCTCGTTGGCGCCCAGCACCAAATCAACTCCTTCTATCTTGCTTACATTCTCCGACTCCAGCTGGGCATAGCATCCCGTCACGATGACGAAAGCCCCAGGGTTCTCCCTCACCATGCGGTGAATCGCCTGACGACACTTATGGTCGGCAACTTCCGTCACAGAGCAAGTGTTGATCAAGCAAATGTCAGCTTTCTCCCCCTTTTGTGCAGTAATCACGCCCATGTCTTCGAGCATCTTGCCAAAAGTGGAAGTTTCAGAGAAGTTGAGTTTGCAGCCCAGTGTATAATAAGCTGCTTTCTTGCCTTGGAAGGCACTTGAATCTATCATATATTATCCTATTATCTTGTTGTTTTAAACGCAGCGGTCATCTGTAGAGGAAGACCGCTTTCCTTGCCTTATTACAAAAGCGTGGCAAAGTTAAGCAAATATTCTGAAATTAGCAAATTATCAAGAGGCTTTTTGCTTAAGCCCCGCCTCAGAGACACCCATACTTATCCAAAAGAGTCCGTATTGCCTGATGTCACCTTTCAAAAACTGGAGGGTATAAAACAAAAAAAAAGCCGCTAGACCGAAGTCCAGCGGTTGTTTCTCTCATTTTTCTTTCGCTAGTAATCCTAGATTACTTTGCAGAGTCAGCAACAGTTGTATCAGCAGCAGCAGAGTCTGCTACAGTTGAATCTACCTGAACTGAGTCAGAATCAGTAGAAGCTGCGTTCTGAGCTGTTTTGTTACCATTACAAGATGCGAAAGAGATAGCTGCTACAGCTACCATTGCTAAAACTAATTTCTTCATTTTCTTTGCTTTTTAAATCTGTAAAACAATCATTTGTTTATTAAAACGATGCAAAGGTAAGTATTTTTTCGATACGTTGTTCTTTTTTTTGTGACTTTTTTTAGGGGTATTTTGTAACATTTTTACAAGACTCTATAAATCAGCAACTTACAGACTGCTAACAAAAGTTAAAGTTTTACTTGTGTGCGAAGACGCCCCGATTTTAACACTTTTCTGTGTTTTTTGCTCACTTGAGCACGATTGTCCTAAACCAGTCCTTCAGCACACCTGCATACTGATTTTGGGAGTCGGAAAGCAGAATTAACACTTGCGAGCCGTCTGTCAACTGGGGGCCGAGACACGTTCCTTCATAATTGGCAAAGGAACGACCAAAGATCGTCAAGGTTGTATTCCACTCCGTGAGCAGCCTTTTGGGCATAATTCCAACAGATTCTTGGTTCGGGTTCACAAGATAGAGCTTGCAATGGCAGAAAGAGCCCACCTTCAACTTAGGAATGAAAGCCTCACGTTCCAACACGAGCAACTGTCCATCCGGCAAAGCACAGAGTTCGCTCACTCCCATCACGTATGTCTCGGCGATCTTCTGCGTAGAAGGCTTGTCCATCTGATAGGTAAAAGTAGAAACAATAGGATGAAGAGAACTTTGAGGTTTCCAGTCGAAACCTATCAGGCGTAGCTTGTTGGCAACTCCATTCTGCGGCGTTGCTGGTTCTCCATCTTTCCTCATTGTACTTTCAGAAATTGTCCAAAGACGATGGCGAATGGAATCGTATGTCAACGACTCATACACATAATTAGGATAATAATCGGAAGCAGGCACATCCCACTCCCACAATCGACTGCTTTGCAAAGCTCCTTCGTAAGAAGCCGCCTCTTCTTCAGAAGGTAACGATGCCCCATCATTGAGAAACTCTTTTAATCTAAACTTCCCCTCACTCGCCACGACCAACGTGCTATCCGAAACCTTGGCGATAGCCTCATGGTCGAATCCCGTCTCCTTGGGAACAAAACGAACGGCAGGATTCACACGGCTTCCATCCGTATTCACTGAGTAACCGAGGTTCTCCACATTTTCCAGTTCTCCCGTTTTCGGATTCACCTGAATACGAAAGTTGTAATAGAGCGCACTATCCGACTTGTCACTTACCACCGCATAGATATCATCATGCAGATGGGTGATGCCACTATAGTTGCCAGCAGGAACGGTCTTCAGAAAAGACTTTTGAGGGAACTCACGAACCACTCGCCACGAATGCTCCTCCAACGAATCATTTGACGAGACCTCCCCTACTCCTTGCGCAGCTATCGAGCGGACACTTATCAGAGTTCCCAATAACAATAGCCCTAAAATCTTCTGCATCTTCCTTCTCCTATACCTTAATTATATATATACCTTATTATATATACGTCATTACACATGATGTATGGATACTTATCCCACCGCTAATTACAAAGCCGCATATGTCAAGACGAACTCCATCGTCAATTCAAAATCCACGTTCACTCGCTTCTTCGCCTTTAGGTTTTCAACCTCGCACGACCAATCCGACATTGCATCGAAAGGTTTCACCCTCATATCAGCATATTGCAGATTATCCTCGGAAAACAACTTATAGATAGTCTCCTTGCTACACCAATGTACGAGCAGTGCATCCAAATCGATCGCCTTTTCATCCTTTCTCATGAATTTCGAAGCGATTCGCTTCACCCGATCACTGTAGTATTCAATATCTACAGCCACCTCTCTTGCCTTGGAAAGGATCAAAGCAGCATATCCCTTGGTATGCGAAACACTGATGTTATACCCATTGAGGAGAGGTTTACCAGCTGAATTGTGCCCGATGTCCCCTATCCGTTGGATTTGTGCCTCAGGACACCCCAACATCTGCAACATTTCTCGAAGCAAGATTCTGACCGACAGAAATTCCAACTTTCGGCTATCACTCTTAAAACGGGACAAGTCACCTTGATAGTAATTTGCCCACGGATAACACTCCAACAATTCGGCGACAGACTCATCCATCTGCCACAACCCCAAGCTCACGCCAGGATAAACTTCCCTTATATTTACCAATGCCATAGTTCGTATTCCTATTGATAATTAATAGCCATTTGTTTGTTGGCTACAAAATTACTAAAAAAAATCGACAAAAAAGAAAGAGAGCCAAGATTATGAAAATCCCGACCCTCTTTTGTTATAATCAATCTTAAAAGCTCTATTTTACGGTCACCTTAATCTTGCTGATGCGGCGTTCTTCCACTCCCATCACCTCAAAGGTATAATTCTTATACTCTATCTTCTCGTGGATGCTTGGGAAATCCCCCTTGATTTCCAATAGCAAACCTGCCAATGTATCGGCATCCCCCTCCACTTCCTCAAACTCCTCATCATCTACATTGAGTATCTTGCAGAAGTCCGTCAAGAGCGTCTTGCCCTCAAAGATATAAGTATTATAGCTCAATTTCGAGTAGAACTTCTCCTCCTCATCATATTCATCATTGATTTCTCCCACAATCTCTTCCAAGATGTCCTCCAGCGTGACGATACCGCTCGTACCACCAAACTCATCCACCACAATGGCAATATGCACCTTGTTTTCCTGGAACTCACGCAAGAGATCGTCTATCTTCTTGGTCTCTGGCACGAAATATGGAGGTCGTATCAAACTCTGCCACCTGAAAGAGGCTGGCTTTCCGAGATGAGGAAGCAAATCCTTGATATACAAGATTCCTCGGATATTGTCCGTATTATCTTGATAGACTGGAATACGACTATAGTTATTTTCTACGATACACTTAAGTACCTCTGGATAAGTACTTTGAATATCCAAATCCACCACATTCTGTCGGCTCGTCATCACCTCCTTGGCAGTCTCGTCGCCAAATCGGATGATTCCCTTCAACATACTTTGCTCATCCTTGATGTCATCCTTGTCGGTCAACTCCAAGGCTTGTTCCAAGTCATCGACACTCAGCACATGATTTTCCTTCTTGACCACCTTTTCGGCAAGTACCCCACTCTTCAAGAGTACATTTTCCAAAGGCCAGAAGAGTTTTCTGACAAACAAAATGCCATTGACAACACGACGACAGAAGCGCAAAGGATCCTTGCGACTATACACCTTAGGCATAATCTCGCCAAAAAGCAAGAGCAAGAAAGTAAGGAGAACCGTGATAATCAGGAACTGCAACCAATATGCCTTGTCACCAAAATGAACAATGCCTGCAAAAACATAGTTCAACAACATAATGATGGTGACGTTGACGAAATTATTGGCGATCAAAATCGTTGCCAACGTACGTTCCGAGTCTTCACGCAACATCTGAATTTTTCGGTCGGTATCCGTCTTCTCATCCTCCAATTCATCTACATCTGCAGGTGAAAGACTGAAGAAAGCTATCTCCGAACCACTGGCGAAAGCAGACATCACCAACAACATCGCCGCCAAAACAGCAGCAAAAACAACCCCTAACGAAGGCGGCATGAACGACACGTCACCAAAGGCTTCTGTGATAGTAGAAATATCCAATTTCTTTTAAATATTAAAATGGTAAACCATCTTTGCCCTCCCCGCTTTGCGATGTCTGGGCATTAGAATTTTCATTTTGAGTATTACCGTTCTCTGTGGCTTGGGATGCTGTCTGAGAATGCGCCATCTTAGAATATAAGAATTCCAGATTATCCACATAGATTTCTGTGCGATACTGGCGCTTACCCTGTTTGTCATCGAAAGCACGATACCGGATTTTTCCCTCAACATAGAGTTTGTCACCCTTACGAACATACTTCTCCACATACTTTGCCAAGGCACGGAAGAAGACCAATGTATGCCAATCGGTATGGTCGGGTACCTGCGTGCCATTCGGAAGAGTATATCCCCTCTCCGTTGTAGTAAACGTCACCTGGGCTATCGCCTGGTCTGCATCATAATAACGCACATCAGGATCCTTGCCCACATTTCCTATTAACATCACCTTGTTCATAAGTTCACCTCTTTATTATTTCCACATACCGAGATAACGGTAATTGAAATTCTTTCCCTTGGCTGATGGGAACTGACTACGAGAATCGACACGGTCGCGCAAATGCTCCACGATTCGATTATAGCAATCGAGTCCAGAAGTCGCCTTTACATTGGCAACAAAATGTGTATCTCTATACTCATGCTTACCGGTAGCCGGTATCAAGACGACACGCTTGAAATCAAGCGTACCCTCATACCAGCCTGGCATTTCCTCTGCCAGACGAGCTACAGGACTTGCCACGCCATCACGATGATCGGCAGCAGGCATAGCACGCAAAGCCTTCTTATCCTTGAAGTCTTGCATACAAGCAGCAGCAGTCTTGATAATAATGAAATAAACTCTAGGGCGAACTTTATAGCGTTTAGGATAGCAAACATCGCTTGCAGCATATTCACGAATATCAGCCTCAAGCTCTGGATTCATCCCAATCTCTGAAATTCCACTTAAAAAATTGATTGCTTCATCGACAGAAAAAGCAAATGCTTCTTTGTCGAAATATCTAATATATAAATTCATAGTGTGGTATGTTTTCTCTTTTAAAACTTAAAGAAAAGAGCGGAAAACGGGACTCGGACCCGCGACCCCAACCTTGGCAAGGTTGTGCTCTACCAACTGAGCTATTTCCGCAAGGAAAAATAAATGGTGAAGAGGAGGAGACTCGAACTCCCACGACACAATTGTCACTACCCCCTCAAAGTAGCGCGTCTACCAATTCCGCCACCTCTCCAACATTTCAAAAGACTCTGAATACCGTGCCCAAGACAGGACTCGAACCTGCACGTTGTGAAACACACGCACCTGAAACGTGCGCGTCTACCAATTCCGCCACTTGGGCTCGAAGAATTGAAACCAATTCCTGTTTTGGTTGTATTCAAAATGTTTGAGCGGAAAACGGGACTCGGACCCGCGACCCCAACCTTGGCAAGGTTGTGCTCTACCAACTGAGCTATTTCCGCAACTAATTCCTAATTGCTAGGAGCATTTCCCTAAATGCGGTTGCAAAGGTACTGCTTTTTTCTGAACCGCCAAACTTTTTCCTAATTTTTTTTCAAAAAAATGCGCATTTTGTCTCAAATCTTTACAAAATGCGCCATTTTTCGCTATAAAAGTACTTTTTCTAGCCTACTTTTGCACTTAAAGTACGTTTTCAATCCATTCGGTCACGATAGTCCTCATATCCGAATTTTCTCAGAATTTCCAATTCTCCATCCAAATGAACGATACCAATCGCTGGATGAGTGATGCCATTAAAGGTATTTGTCTTCACGGTTGTGTAGTGAAGCATATCCTCAAAGATGACATTTTCACCGATTTCCAACTCATGGTCAAATTTCCAAAAGCCCATGAAGTCGCCACTCAAGCAACTATTTCCACCTATTCTATATATATGGTCGCCTTCCGGAGCCTTCATCGGGTCATCCACCTCCAAGGTTTCGGCATTTCTCACCGTTGGCATGTATGGCATCTCCAAACAGTCGGGCATGTGACAAGTGAAACTCGCATTGATGATGGCTGTACGAATACCTTTGTCCTCCACCACATCCACCACCTGGGTGACAAGTGGACCAGTCTGCCAACCGAAAGCACTACCCGGTTCCAGGATCACCTTGAGATGAGGATAGCGACCATGAAATCCCTTTAATATATTAATAAGGTGTAAAACATCGTAATCCTTGCGAGTCATCAGATGGCCACCACCGAAGTTGATCCATTTCAACTGAGGAAACCATTTGGCGAACTTCTCCTCAATATGCACCAAAGTTCGTTCAAACACATCTGCCCCACTCTCGCAATGGCAATGACAATGGAATCCCTCGATATCGGATGGCAACTTTTCTGGCAACTTATCGGAAGTGACTCCAAATCGAGTGCCCGGTGCACATGGATTATACAACAAGGTGCCCACCTCTGAATATTCCGGGTTGACACGCAAGCCCAACTGAATGTCGGGGCAATCCTTCTTCACTCGCTCATGGTAACGTGCATATTGGGAAAGAGAGTTGAAAGTGAGATGGCTGGAGCAACGAGCAATCTCATCTATCTCCTCATCTGTATAAGCAGGCGAGAAAGTGTGTGCCTTGCTGCCAAACTCCTCGAATGCCAATCGAGCCTCGCTCAAAGAACTGGCTGTCGTCGAAGAAATATATTCACGGAAAATCGGAAAGGTCTTCCATAGGGCGTATGCCTTAAATGCCAAAATGATTTCCACATCGGCACGGTCTGCGACACTTTTTATCAATTCCAAATTCTTGCGTAAGCGTGATTCCTCCAAAACGTAAATTGGGGTGTTAAACCCGCTTAAATTCTCTAAATTTACTTTCATGTCTTGATAAATATTAATTTTATGGTGCAAAGATAGCTTTTTATCTCGGATATAATTGCTAGTTTGCTTTTTTTTTAATACTTTTGCAACAGAAAAGTTTTTCAGACTATGAAATTAGCGATAATGACAAAGTCCACATTCTTTGTGGAAGAAGACAAAATACTATCCTCGTTGTTCGACGAGGGCTTGGATGATTTGCATCTTTTCAAACCTGGGTCATCTCCGATGTACTCCGAGCGACTGCTTACACTCTTGCCCGAAGACTATTATCGCAAGATAACAGTTCACGATCATTTTTATCTGAAGCAAGAGTACGACTTGGCGGGCATCCATCTCGACAATCCTACCGACAACCTACCCGATGGTTACAAGGGAAAGTTCAGTCGTACCTGCACCGATCTCAGTCAACTGAAGGAGATGAAGAAGAAATCACAGTATGTTTTTCTCAAGAACATCTTCGACTGCATCGAGTTCAAGGAAGAGAAATCTTCCTTCTCCCTGCAACAGCTCGAACTGGCTGCCGGCAACGGACTCATCGACAAGAAAGTCTATGCACTGGGAGGCATGAGCCTGGAGAACATCAAGATAGCAAAAGCACTGGGATTTGGAGGTGTCGTCATCTGTGGCGACCTTTGGAATCGCTTCGACATCCACAATGAGAAGGACTACAAGGAGTTGATTGCCCATTTCGAGAAACTTCGAAAAGCGGTCAGCTAACAGGACGAGAGTCTTCAATAGATGTTAGGACAAACAATGTATCAACAATTTATTTACACATAAACTAAAAAACAAAATGAGTGACAAGAACTCTTTTTTGGTATTCTCTGGTACAAACTCGAGATACCTTGCAGAAAAAATCT
>ERZ1023641.26-NODE-26-length-77580-cov-35.522980_pt1 | contig 77580 bp, 54 predicted proteins | sample MGYA00380335_ERZ1023641 | MGnify/ENA primary metagenome ERZ1023641 (study PRJEB33179, sample SAMN07448970) | human gut metagenome | biome: Human-gut; feature: Human associated habitat; material: Faeces | host: Homo sapiens | place: India: Bhopal | collected... | reverse complement strand
AGAGCAAAGGACTGAAAATCCTTGTGTCCCCGGTTCGATTCCTGGTGGTACCACTTATCTTCTAAGAAAGCCAATCCTTCGTAACAAGGTTTGGCTTTTTTTCATTTTCTGCCTCTTCCGTATCAGTTGTTTACTATATCGCTGCAAAGCCTCTGTATGCGAAAACGTTTACGTGAGAAAGTCAACAGAAATGTAGCCGACTTATTGATTATTTCCTTACCTTTGCAAACGAAGATGAAATAAACAATCGCAACTACGAATCAATCTAGAATATAAATCTACTAAACACTTAACAAAAAAATGAACAAATTCTACTTTTTACTGTTAGCGGGATTGCTTTCTGTTAATGCGTTCGCTGAGAACAAGCAGACCGTTACGATTGATGGTCAAGCCGTAGGCAAGACTGTCAAGGAGATCACCTTTGATGGTGATAATGTCATCCTGAGTTATAGTGACAATACCTCTGATACAAAGGATATGTCACTCGTTTCCCTCGCTTTCACATACGATGGCACCACTGGCATCGACCAGGTGGAGACCACCGAGAAAGCTTTGCAGGGTAAGGTATTCAACCTCAATGGTCAATACGTCGGCACTTCTACCGAGGGCTTGGCTAAGGGCGTGTATATCGTCAACGGAAAGAAAGTAATCATCAAGTAAAAGGAGGGACAAGACATGAAGAAACTTATTTTTAGTTTGGCACTCCTCTTGATGAGTGTCAGTGCAGCTTTGGCACAGACATGGGCGTTCAATGAACGTGACCCATTCATCGGTGACGCTGATGAGGATTTGATTAATGCGGATGCAACCAATTGGTACAACGATGCAACCAAGTCTCGTTACAATTTCTTTTCTGCTTTGGACAATGCTGCTTTGACAGCTAATGGTACAGAACTTAATTTCGCTAAAGGCTTGCTCTTCAAGTGTAATGCGGGTACACCATCTCAATCAAGTGGAACACCAGCAGAACAAAATGGTAAGATTCGCTTGAACTATGGTGGTGAGTACTTGGAGTTGAATGGTACAGGTATTATCGTTACTATCCCTAATGTTAAGCAAGGTTGGGTGGTAACTGTAGTATGCAAGTCTGCTAAGTCTAAGACAGCTCGTGGCTTGTATGTCAGCAGCAATGTCGGTGGTACAACCAACTTCAATACAGCGTCTGCCAATCAGATGACTTGTACTGGTACAGTTTCTGAGGCAGGTGACGTAACCTTGACAACTAACGATGGTGGTATGTTGATTTACAGCATTTCTGTCAAGGACCCAAGTGCAGTAGAGCCAGAGCCAGTTGACCCAGATGCAGGTAACAAGGTAAACAATGCCGTATCTCGTGATATTTACAAGAACCAAATGTTTGTCACAACCAACAGTGGTTCTGTCAAATACTACAATACAGAGGACTTGTCTAAGGTATCTTTCGAGGGTGACAAGACCGTCGTTACACCTCTCAAGTCTGGTGCTGAGAATGATGAATACGATGCTACTGTCAAGGAAATCAGTTTCGCCAAGAAAGCTGAGCAAGGTCAAGACGGTACTTTCGACAAACAAGATGGTGTAGTTGAGATTACTGAGGCTAAGGGCTGGCAGGAATCTGCTTATTTGAAATGGAAAGCCTTTGACGGAGCAACCTCTTATAATGTGTATGTAGATGGCAAGAAGATAGATGCTCAGTTGGTGCGTAAATATACCAACTATTATCGTGCTGATGTTTTGGGCTTGAAAGCTGGCGATTATTCAGTAAAAGTCGTTCCAGTAAAAGCTGATGGTACAGAGATTGAGTCAGCAGCCAATACTGCAACCGGTTTGGCAGTGAAAAGCTATGACCGTTCAGGCTTTGCTCACTTCAACTATACAGGTGGTATCGGTGCTTACAACAATGATGGTACTCTGAAGGCTGGCGCTAAGGTGCTTTACATCACAGCCCAGACAGCTAAGACGGTTTCTACCGATGTTATTTTGGATAAGGGAAAGGCTGCAACCAAGACAACAGGTCTTCAAGCAATCATTGATGCTTATCAAAAGGGTAATGATCCAACTCCTATCGCATTCCGTTTCATCGGTAAGGTAAGCCTTTCTGATTTGGATAAGATTTCTAGTTCCTCTGAGGGTATTCAGGTAAAAGGTAAGAGTGGATATACAGGGATGAGCCTTACTTTTGAGGGCGTCGGTGAGGATGCTACTGTTCATGGCTTTGGATTCTTGGTTAGAAATGCTAAGGGCATTGAGTTCCGTAATTTTGCCATTATGAACTGTCTCGATGACGCTTTGTCTCTTGATACACAAAACCAGCACGTGTGGATTCACAACATGGACTTCTTCTATGGTCAAGCTGGTGGCGATAAAGACCAGGCAAAGGGTGATGGTACTGTTGACTTGAAGGGTAACAGCCAGTATATTACTATCGCATACAACCGCTTTTGGGATAGTGGTAAGTCTTCTTTGTGTGGTATGAAGAGTGAATCTAACGAGAACTGGATTACTTATCACCACAACTGGTTCGATCACTCCGATTCACGTCATCCACGTATCCGTACGATGAGTGTACACGTTTATAATAATTACTTTGATGGTAACTCAAAGTATGGTGTAGGTGCCACATCTGGTTCAAGTGCTTTCGTTGAGAGTAACTACTTCCGTAATGCAAAAGACCCTATGATGATTTCGGGACAGGGTACAGATGCCAAGGGCGATGGTACTTTCTCTGGTGAGACAGGTGGTATGATCAAGGAATATGGTAACATCTTTGCAGAGAAGAGTAGAAAGTTCCAGTATGTACCTTATTCTTCCAATAACAAGGATTTCGATTGCTATGATGTAGCCAACCGTAATGACAAGGTGCCTGCTGATGTAAAGACTGTAAAGGGTAGTACTTCTTACAACAATTTTGATACAGACCCTAGCTTGATGTATGAATATACACCTGATGCAGCAGTTGATGTTCCTGCCAAGGTGACAGGCTTCTACGGCGCTGGTCGTTTGAACCATGGTGATTTGCAGTGGACATTCGATAACTCAGTAGATGATGATTCTTATGCTGTCAATAGTGGCTTGAAGACTGCTGTTGTCAACTACAAGAATACCGACTTGCTCGAAATTGGCGGTAATGGTAATTCTGCTGGCGAAGGTGGTGGCGCTACTGTAGATCCAGGTACAGACCCTACACCTACACCAGATCCTGGCACTGATCCAACTCCAACACCAGATCCTGGTACTGATACTCCTAGTACTCCAGAAATCGAGGGTACAGTGACTTGTACATTTGTTGGCGGTGTGGCTTCTAACTCTAGCTTTACAGTAAAGGGTAGCCAGACAAATAAGAAGTCTGCTACTATCGATGGCACAACTTATGAAAGTGGTCTCAAGTTCGATTCTAATGGTAGTGTTTCTTTCTCTATCAAGAAGAAGATGACTATGACTATGTACTTTGCGAGTGATGATAAAAACTGTACGGCGTTGATCAATGGTAAGAAGACTAGTGAGACTGGTGCTGTTGTCGATACAACAAAACACACGCTTACTGTTGTCTTGGAGGCAGATGATTACACATTGACAAAGCAGGATACTGGTAACTTGTTTATGATCAAGCTTGTCCCAGTAACAGAGTAAACCAAAACTGATAGAATCAATCAATAAGAGAGATAGACTCTCAAAAAAGTAACTATCATAATCATAACTTTAAAAAGGGCTGTTATCTTCGTGAGAAACAGCCCTTTTGCTTAGAGGCTTTCTTAGCGTGAAAGCAAAACTTAGAAACTATATCTACTTATCAAACAAACAGAATCAATGAAAACATTTCTACTCAACAAGGTGTCTCGCAAGGCAATCCTTGCATCATTTCTCCTCGCTTCATCTGCCTTTGCTTCCACAGTGATGGCACAGACACAGGATGGTCGTGACTTCTCCATCGATGGCTTTGCCGCTTACGAAGGTACGCCAGGCACCAACTGGTATCGTGCTGGCGGTACTACCGGAGGCGCAGGTGGCAAGGTGGTAAAAGCCAATACTTTCTCAGAGCTTCAAGCCTATCTCCAGGCAGAAGATCCATACGTGGTGATTGTTGACCACGACATCTCAACTGGTATCAAGTGCTATGTCGATGGTATCAATACGGGTAAGTTGCTGGATGACCAGAGCGGAGCCAGCGGTGTCGAAACCACCTACGGCGAGCGCATCTTGGTAGCTTCCAACAAGACTCTCATCGGAGTCGTTGACCCTGCCACAGGCAAAGCTCCTCTCTTCACCCACATCACCTTTGTGATGCAGTCGGTGGATAACATCATCATCCGCAACTGCCGCTTTACGATGAAGGGAGTGCCAGTGCTCAAGACGGGTGAGAACAAGATTGTCGCTCTTCGCAATGGGGCGCAAGTGGAGGTCGGCGACCCAGATTGCGTCGGCATCCAAGCCGACAAGAAAAGCGCCAAGACAGATTGGGGCGGTCATATTTGGATAGACCACTGTGAGTTTTTCAATGGCGATGCTGCCAACAAGGATCGCTATGATGGTTTGCTCGACTGCAAGAACAATGTGCAGTGGCTCACTTTCAGCTATAATTACTTCCACGACCATGACAAGAGTTGCCTGTGGGGAAAGGGTGATAGCGACGTGTTTGACAACTGCCGTACCATTTCTTTCCATCATAATTTCTTCGATAATATCCAAGGTTCTCGCCTTCCTCTTCAGCGTGGCGGTCACGTACATTATTATAATAACTATATGAAAGGCTGCGAGGATGGATGGGATGTAAGAGAACAGGCCATCGGCTATGTGGAGGCTTGTTACTTCGAGAACACGAAAGCACCCATCCGCTCTGATCGTGAGGGTAACTTGAATATCAATACGGCTGAAGGTTATGATGTGATCTATAAAGGATGTGATCGATTGATGTCTGGTTATACCAACATTGATGGTGCGAAGGTCAGCAAGTCTTTGCCTGTGAAGCCTACCGATTGGGTTCCTACTCAAACCGTAGCAAATTACTCCATTCATTGCCTCGACAAGACGGTGGAAGTGCCATCCCTCTGCGAGAAATACTCAGGTGCAGGCAAGGTGGAGATATGGAAGGCATACACCGATGCCATCCCTACGGAGGACATCGACGAGTTCGACCATGCCATCAAGAACTATAGCACGGCGAAGACCTACGATGCGAAGGGCAACGAACTGAAAGGTGCTACCACTGGCATCTCCATCGCCGAGACATCTTCGGTTTCTTCCGCCATCATCCGCACAGAGTATTATGACTTAGCAGGCTCTCGCCTCTCATCCCCTCAGCGTGGTGTCAACATCGTGAAGAGTATCCATGCTAATGGGCAGTCAACAACAAAAAAGGTCGTTTTCTAAACGACCTTTTTTGTTGTTGCTTGTACCGATTTCCGTTGTTTCCTTTCGAGACAAAAATCTATTCTTTCTCTTTCAGGCTTTGCTCCAGAAACTTGTCGCATAGCGAGAAGTAGCCTTCGATAATGAAAGAATTCGTTTCTACCATAACTATTCTATTATGAGTTTTACGTAACGTGAAATCAATAATGCTGCAAAATTACGAAAAATATTCAATAATTACGTTGTATTGAATAAAAAAGTATGGTTTTTATTCAATACGGCGATTGAAATGAATAAAATGGCAGTGCTCCCTTATCGCTTCATGGGTCTAAGATAGAAGGGATTTCTCACGTTTTGTTGCTATATTTGCCCTATTTGTAAGAGGGGCTTTTCAACTTATTCTTGCAAACGTTTGCGTAATTATTTGCCTCTATTTTCGTCCTATTTAAATAATTTTTTCTAACTTTGCAGCACTAAACCAAAATTCTTAAATATAAACGAGAATACGGAACAAGATCATTACGATAGATCCAAAACAACTATTTAAAATAAATAATCAAACCTAAAGTGTATGTCTGGTAAATTTAAAAATCTGAGATTTGCGCTTGTTGCAGCCACATTGACAATGTCTGCCAATGGCTTTGCGCAAACAGTGATTAAAGGTAATGTCACCGACAATACCGGCGAGCCAATTATTGGTGCATCCGTAGTGGAGGATGGTAATGCTAATAATGGTGGTGTCACCGACATTGATGGTAACTTTACCGTAACTCTGAAAGGCAACAGTAAGAAACTGAAGATTTCATACGTTGGTATGAAGCCTCAAGTTGTCAATGTGTCTGGCAAATCAGTGATTAATGTAAAGCTCGAAGACGATGCTACCTCATTGAATGATGTTGTTGTCATCGGTTATGGTTCTGTCAAGAAGAAAGACTTGACAGGTTCTGTAGCTACAGTTAATAGTGAGACTCTTGCAGCTGTGCCAGTAGCGTCTGCTTCTGAGGCTTTGACTGGTAAGTTGGCTGGTGTGCAAGTTACAACATCAGAGGGCTCTCCAGATGCCGATGTTAAGATTCGTGTACGTGGTGGTGGTTCTATCACCCAGAGCAACGACCCTCTTTTCATTGTCGATGGTTTCCCTGTAGAGAGTATTGGCGATATTCCTGCATCCGACATTGAGGATATCACAGTGTTGAAGGATGCCTCTTCTACCGCTATCTACGGTTCTCGTGGTGCCAACGGTGTAATCCTCGTTACTACCAAGAGTGGTAAGGCTGGTAAGGTAAATGTAAGCTACAATGCTTATTATAGTGTAAAGAAGATTGCCAAGAAATTGGATACTCTTTCTCCTTATGATTATGCTAAGTGGCAGTATGAGTTGGCTCTTCTCAAGAATGAGAAAGACCTCTCTTCTTACACAGATTATTTTGGCAACTATCAGGATATGGATCTCTACAAGGACGTAGAGGGCAATGACTGGCAGGACATTGTATATGGTAGAACAGGTCATACATTCAACCAGAGCTTGAACATCACCGGTGGTTCTGAAAACATCAAGTATGCTTTCAGCTATGCTCATATGAATGATAAGGCAATCCAGATTGGTTCTAGCTACAAGCGTGATAACTTCAGCTTGAAGATGAACACCAAGCCTACCAAGCATACAACTTTGGACTTCCAAGTACGTTATTCCGACACCGACATCCGTGGTGGTGGTGCCAACGATGCTACTGGTTCTTACGATACAGACCGTCGTTTGAAGTATGCCCTTATCTATACTCCGATTCCTTTGAAGAACTTGGATGAGAACGCAGGTTCTGCCGATGATGATTTGGGTAACCTTTACAACCCTGTTACCAGCCAGTATGACAATGATCGTAAGAAGGAGCGTAAGCAGTTGAACTTCTCCGGTGCTTTCGGTTGGGAAATCTTCAAGAACTTTAAGGCTAAGACAGAACTTGGCTACGATGACTACAACGAGTACGACCAGCGTTTCTTCGGTCTTACCACTTATCAGGTGCGCAATGCATTCTCTGATTTCCCAGGTAAGCCAGGTATCACTTTGGCTGATACCAAGCGCCATCGTTTCCGCAATACCAATACTCTCAGCTATGACTTCAAGAAGTTGATTAAGAACGACAAGCATTCAGTTAACCTCTTGTTGGGTCATGAGTATGTCATTACCAAGAAACATGTTAATACCGCTGATATCCGTAACTTCCCTACAGACTTCGATGCTGCTACAGCATGGAAACTCTCTGCGCAGGGTACTCCTAATAAGGTAGATGACAAATACAGTGCAGATGATAAGCTTTTGTCATTCTTCACTCGTGCCAACTACAACTTCGAGGACAAGTATCTTTTGAGTTTCACGTTCCGTGCAGATGCTTCTTCTAAGTTCTCTAGCAACAATCGTTGGGGTTACTTCCCATCAGCCGCTGCTGCATGGCGTATCTCTTCAGAGAAGTTTATGTCTGGTACAAAGAAGTGGTTGGATGACTTAAAACTTCGTCTCTCTTTCGGTACGGCAGGTAACAATAATATCCCTGTGGGCCAGCTCTCTCAGATGTATGAGGCAATGACAGGCTCTGCTACAGGTTGGGTAAATGGCTTTACTACTATGTGGGCTCCTTCCAAGGAGATGGCAAACCCAGACTTGAAGTGGGAAACTACTATTACACGTAACGTGGGTCTTGACTTTACACTTTGGAACGGTAAGTTGACTGGTACATTGGATGCTTACCTCAATACTACTAAGGATCTTCTTATCAAGTTCCCTGTGTCTGGTACAGGTTATGATAGCCAGTATCGTAATATGGGTAAGACTGAGAACAAGGGTCTTGAGGCTAGCTTGACATGGCATGCTGTTAACAAACAGAATTGGGGTATCGACCTCACAGGTAACATCGGTATCAACAAAGGCAAGATCAAGAGCCTTGGCAGTATGAACGAGTTCGGTGCAGAGACACGTTGGGCTTCTTCTGAGATAGGTGAGGAATATCGTATCATCGTTGGTGGTCAAGTAGGTGAAATCTATGGCTACAAGAGTGCTGGACGTTATGAGGTAAGCGATTTCCAAGGCTATGATCAGACTTCTAGTAAATGGATCTTGAAGGAAGGTGTCGCAGACGCTTCTGCTGTTATTGGCGATGTTCGTCCTGGTTCTATGAAGTTGGTTGACCAGGCTACTGTAGAAAATGAAGATGGCACTAAGAGTGGTAATGGTGTTATCGGCGAGGAAGATAAGGTGAAGATTGGTAATGTCAACCCTGATGTTACTGGTGGTTTCGCTCTCAATGCTCGCGCTTATGGCTTCGACTTGGCAGCTAACTTCAACTTCAGCATCGGTAACCAAGTTTACAATGCCAACAAGATTGAATGTACACAGACAGGTAAGTATCAGTATCGTAATATGATTACTGAGATGGCTGATGGTAAACGTTGGACTAACTTGAATGAGGATGGTACGCTCTGCAATGATCCTGAGAAGTTGGCTGAGTTGAATAAGAACACCACAATGTGGTCTCCTTATACCAGTAAGATGATTCTTACAGACTGGGCTATCGAGAAGGCTTCATTCCTCCGCTTGAACACATTGACTTTGGGCTATACTCTCCCTCAGTCTATAACGAAGCGTGTGGGTATCAACAGCCTCCGCTTCTATGCTACCGCTTACAATGTATTCACCATTACAAACTATAGTGGTTTCGATCCTGAGTCTGACTGTATTAAGAAGAGCGGTCAGGAAAGCTTGACTCCATCTTGCGACTACTCAGGTTATCCAAGAAGCCGCTCATTCGTATTTGGTGTAAACTTGAACTTCTAACAATCAAAAGAAAGATAGTAATGAAAAGCTATATAAAATTATCTTTGGTTTCATTGTCGCTTGTAGGTTTGATGACCTCTTGTGACATGGACGCTCCGACGATTTCTACATTGGATGAGTCTTCTGTGTTCTCACAGTACTCTCTCGCTGAGTCGGAGATTATGTCTATCCACGTATCCTTCGGTGAGACTAACTCATACCGTGGACGTTTCTTGCCTTACTATGGCTTGAGCACAGACCTTGAGGTAGGTAGTAATACTTATCCTACTTATGCAAAGCCTAATGATGACAAACAGAGTCTCTGGAACTATAGCACTCTCCCTACTAATGGTCAGATGAATACAGAGAACAATGCCTACGGTAAGTTCTATGAGGGTATTGAGCGTGCCAACCTCGCTATTAAGGGCATCCGTAAGTATGGTAATGTAGAGAACAACAAGGATATGGCACAGCTCCTCGGTGAAGCTCTTACTCTGAGAGCTGTTGTCTATAATGACTTGTTGAAGGGTTGGGGTGATGTCCCTGCTCGTTTCAAGCCAAACGATCCAACTAACGTCTATTTGCCACGTTGCAATCGTGACTCTATATATAAGGTGTTGCTCGCCGACTTGAAGGAGGCTGAGGATTACTGCTACTGGCCTAATGAGAGCCAAATCACTAAGAGTACAGAACGTGTAAGCAAGAGCTTCGTTAAGGGATTGCGTGCTCGTATTGCTCTCTATGCTGGTGGTTATGGTCTTCGTGGCGATGGCTTCCGTAAGAGCAAGGATCCAGAATTGGAGACTAACAAGATGTATGAGATTGCCAAGCAAGAGTGCCTTGATGTTATCAATAGCGGTCGTAACAAGTTGGGTAATTTCAAGGACAACTTCACCAAGCTTTGTCAGGACAATGTGACAGCAGGTGATGAGAGCCTTTGGGAGATACCTTTCTCTAGTGGTCGTGGTCGTGTGCTCTATACTTTTGGTGTTAGACACCAGGCTAAAGACCAATATACTTCTCAGCCACAGGGTGGCGTAAATGGTCCTATGCCTTATCTCTATTATGATTATGATACCGAGGACGTACGCCGTGACATTACTTGCGTTCCTTACGAATGGAGCAAGGAGTTGAATAATGGTAAGGCGTACCAGCAGTTGAGAGCTATCAACAAGTGGTGCTTCGGAAAGTTGCGCTATGAGTGGATGAAGTCTGACCGTGCTCTTAACTTAGGTGCTAATGATGATGGTATCAACTGGCAGTACATGCGTTTGGCTGACGTTTACTTGATGGCTGCTGAGGCTATCAATGCATTGGAGGGTCCTGCTGCAGCTTGGCCATATATGAAGCCAGTACTTGATCGTGCCCTTCCTGCCGAGAAGGTTGCTGCGCTTCAAGCTAAATATACAGCTAGCAAGGAAGCATTCTTCAATGGCATTGTAGAACAGCGCGCATTCGAATTTGCTGGTGAGCAGCTCCGCAAGGCTGACCTCATTCGTTGGGGTATAATCGATGAGAAAATGGCAGAGGCTAAGGAGAAGTTGACACGCTTGGCTAATCACTCGGGTGAGTATTCTGATCTTCCATTGAAACTCTACTACAAGTTGGGTACTGATGGAGAGACTCTTTCTATCTATGGTTTGAACCATGGTGATACTGATGAGCAAGGTGAGGCTATGACCAAGGATGACAGCAATAAGTATTCTTCTAAGCAGTGGTTTATAGATAGTAAGACCGGTGAGAACATCTTGACAGACGACTATATCAATGGTGTCTATGTAAAGCAGCCAAGTTTGAACTGTCTCTGGCCTATCTGGCAGACCTTCATCAACAAGAGCAACGGCTTGCTCAATAATGATGGTAACTATGGTCAGCTCAGTGACTAATCACATGAGTAACAATACATTAATCAGAACAAATTATGAAAAAATCATTTATATATACATGTATGTTTGGGCTAAGTGCTTTAGCCCTGACATCATGTAGCGACCCAATGGATGAGATTACTAGCCTTATCGTAGGACGTAATTTCTCACCTACAAATTTTGAGGCAAAAAGTGTTACAAAGGAAAGTGCTTCCTTGGAATGGACATTGTCTTCTGGTGCGACAAGCTACAACTTGGAAATCTTTGAGAATGATAGCTTGACTTTTGAGGGAACACCTGTACAGACATTCAAAGGTATCAGTGCCTCTCAGATTCCTTATTTGATAGAAGGATTGACTTATGATACCAAGTATTCTGCTCGTGTTATGGCGGTAGATGACAATGATAACAGTCGTAACTCTGTTTGGAATGGTGTGTACTTCCGTACTAATGCTCAGCAAATATTTAAGACTGTAGATCCTCTTAAGGATGTGCTTGACCGCTCTGCTACTTTTTATTGGCCAGCTGGTGAGGCTGTAACGAAGATTGCTGCGAAATTTACAGATGATAATGGTAGAACTACAGTTGTTGTAAGTAGAAATCTTACCGAAGAAGAAATTGCAGCAGGTAAGGCTACAGTGGAAGGCTTATCTCCTACAACAAAATATACTATTAATCTTTATAATGGTGAGAAAGAGCGTGGTAGTAAGACTATTACAACTATTGCAGATATGACAGGCAAAACCATCGTTCAAGAAGGTGACAACTTGAAGTCTATACTAACAAATGCTGCAGATGGCGAGCAATTTGTATTGATGCCTGGTACTTATCAGATTCCTTCTGCTGATGATGATGGTAAAACAAGTTCTGCAGTGTTGAAGACTAATGTTTCTATTGAGGGTATGTATCCAACTGCTAAGCCTGTCATCCAGGGACGTTTCGAAATCAACGGTGCAAAGAGTGTCGAATTGACTAACGTCGTACTTGATGGTAGCTTGAATAATACAACAGACCAAGCTTTCAACTTTAAGCAGGCTGCTGATGATTTAGAAAAATTGGTTGTTAAAGATTCTGAAATCAAGAACTATGGGAAAGGGCTTGTCTATATAAACAACAATAAAATTCAGATTAAGGAAATTGCATTCCAAAACTGTGACATTCATGAGATTGCCACTGCAAATGGAGGGGAATGGTACGATTTCCGTACGGCCTATATCGCAGCGTTGACTTTAAAGAATTGTACTTTCTACAGAAGTGCTCCAATTGCTAAAGAAAGAGAGTTCGTCCGTTATGATGACGCTAAAATAGATGGCTGCGACCAGACTGTTATTACGGTTGACCATTGTTTGTTGGATGGAATTTCAAATGCAACAGGCAAGCGATTACTTTATGTTCGTAATGGTTGTAGTGCAATTAATTGGACAAATAACATCGTGACTAACACCGTTGCAGTTTGGAGCAATCAAGCAAAAACACTTGTTCCTACTTTCAAGAACAATGTTTACTACGCATGTCCTAACTTGAACAAAGAAGTATTAGGTCCTCCTATTATAAATGCTTTCAAGGATGATAGTGCTACAGAAATTGATCCTAATTACAAAGATGCTGCCAAAGGTGACTTCACTATTGGTGAGGAAAAAGTAATTAAGCTAGAAGTAGGTCCAGAGAAGTGGTACAAATAATGTTGGCATCAATAAAAGATACATACATTTATTTTGGGTTTGGGGCTAATGGAGTTGTCCATTAGTTTCCATCTAACAAAAACAAATCTATAGAGGGAGCCGGGACGAGAGTCTCGGCTCCCTTGTTAGTTTTCTTAGTCTTGCCTTACTTTGAGCGTAGGGGGGAGAAGAATAAAAAAACAGGCGACTCGTCTTATCGACAAGTCGCCTGCTATATTATATAATAATGTGTAATTTCTATTCCTTATTGTTTCTTCATGAGTGCTAGCACCTCTTCGAGTGACAGCCAGGTACCTGCAGCCACTTGCTCTGGTGTCAACTTCATGGCAAGAAAGTTCTTGGCAGTGGCAATCTGAGTGTCAATTTTACCTTTCTTGATGCCTTCCTCGTTGCCTTGATACCATGCGCTATACATGCCAAGGTTGTAGTTGTCAACCACTCTTTGGCTTTCCTCGTATTTCTCCATTTCCTCCTTGCTCAAGCAACGGCTGTCGGCAATGTCAGCGAGTCGCTTGAAAATCTTCTTTTGCGTTGCAAACGGTATTCTTTCTAGTGTAGCCATATGCTTTAATACGTAAATCCATTTATCGAAATCTGTCTCACATTCCTCCACCTTCTTATCGAAGAGCGGAAGACTCAAATAGATGAAGCGAAGCTTGTCCGTGAAGGGCTCTTCGCTGTTCTTTTCTCTCAGCATGATGTCGGTCTTGAACTTCTTGACCTCGTCGCCCTCTCGTGGCGGAAAGTTCATGAAGCTGATGACATATACTGGCACCAAGTCGTAGAGCGGAATCTTCAGCTTAGCTTTCTCCTTCTCTCGTTGGTTAGTAATCGCCTTGCTGGCATAACAGATGGTGCGATTGACAAAGTTACGCTTTTATTTCCGTATCGCCAAAGAAATGACGATGTTTTTGTCTTAAATGGATGACTTTTCCTAGTATAAGTCAACAATAAAACGGACAAATGCTCGATAAAATGGGCTTTTGTCCTTTTTTTATTCTTCTTTGTCTGATATTTATCTAGCACTTTTCGGTTGTTTCCCTACTTTTGCAACCGAAACTTTCAATCATTTGAAATATTCAATCGAAAAATAATAACCTAATAGAACAGCTAAACAATGAATGCAATCTTGTGTAATACGAAGAGAAGTTTTCTTCTCGTGACATTGTTCCTCATGGGATGTTTGCAGCTCGTGGCGCAAACTCGTACCATTAAAGGTGAGGTGACAGATGCACAAAATGGTGAGGCTCTGATCGGTGCCACCGTCATGGTGGAAGGCGAGAAGGGCGGTACGGTTACCGACTTCGATGGTAACTTCAAACTGCAAGTGACTTCCTCTGCCAAGAAAGTCAAAATCTCTTATATCGGTTACATAGATAAGGTAATCGCTATTTCCGACAATATGAAGGTGAAGCTCGAACCTGAGAGCCAGTCACTCGGCGATGTCGTGGTCATCGGTTATGGTACCGCACGCAAGAGCGACTTGACAGGTTCTGTTGCCACCGTCAACTCCAAGGACTTCAACAAGGGCTTGGTTTCTTCTCCAGAACAACTCATCAATGGTAAGGTATCAGGTGTGCAAATCATGTCAAACAGTGGTTCTGCATCTGCCGGTAGCACCATCCGTGTACGTGGCGGTGCTTCCCTCAACGCCAGCAACGACCCTTTGATCGTATTGGATGGCGTGCCATTGGAGCAGGGTGGTATCTCTGGTAACTCCAGCAACTTCCTCTCTATGATCAACCCTGCCGACATCGAGAGCATGACTGTCTTGAAGGATGCTTCTTCTACAGCCATCTATGGTTCTCGTGCTTCCAATGGTGTCATCATCATCACCACCAAGAAAGGTCAGCAGGGCGGATTGAAGGTCAACTTCAATACCACCAACAGTGTGCAGACTCGGGCTCAGATGGTGGATATGCTCGGATATGACGATTTCGTCAAAGTCATCAATCAATATGGTACAGACAATCAGAAGTCATTGCTCGGCACAGCGCATACCGATTGGAATGACGAGGTATATCGCACCGCCTTCGGTACCGACAACAACCTCAGCCTTTCCGGTAGCATCGGCAAGTTCTTGCCATTCCGTGCTTCCGTAGGTTACTACAACCAGAGCGGTTTGGTACGCAAGGACAATGTGGAGCGTTGGACAGGTAACATCGTCTTGACTCCTAGCTTCTTCCAAGACCACTTGAAGTTGACCATCAATGCCAAGGGTACACTCAACAACAACTCCTTCAATGCAGGTGGTGCCGTTTGGGCAGCCGCTACCTATAATCCAACTCTCCCTGTCTATTCAGGCAATAGCAACTATGGTGGTTACAATGAGGCACTCGATGCTGATGGTTATCCAGTGAATGCCGGTGTGAGAAATCCACGTGGTATCGTTGACCAATATGACTCCAAGAGTAAGGTGAGCCGCTTCATCGGTTCGATGGACGTAGATTATAAAGTTCACTTCTTGCCAGACTTGAAACTCCATGCCACCCTCGGTGCCGACTATGCCAAGGGCGATGGTACAGTATATGTTCCTGCTGAGGCAGCCTCTGCCTTCAACAAGGATGCTTCCCTGAGCGGTAACGACTATAAGTATGGTCCTCAGAAGAATGAGAACCGACTCTTGACACTCTATGCCAACTACGCCAAGTATTTCGAGAATATCAAGAGCAATGTCGATCTCACCGCAGGTTACGACTATCAGTATTGGAAGAGTTCTACTCCAGAATATTTCACCAAGAGTGCGGCAGGCACCATCCTGTCAACCGTGAAGGCATCAGATTATCGTCATGTACTGTTGTCTTACTACGGTCGTGTCAACTATTCATTTAATGGAAAGTACCTCTTGACGGCTACAGTTCGTCGAGATGCTTCTTCCCGTTTCTCCAAGGATAACCGCTGGGGTACTTTCCCATCTGTAGCCTTGGGCTGGACCTTGACACAGGAGCCTTGGTTGAAGGACAGCAAGGTGGTCAGCAACTTGAAGCTCCGTGCCAGCTATGGTGTGACAGGTCAGCAGGATGGTATCGGCAACTACAACTACTTGCCAGTCTATACCTCCAGTGTGACAGGTGCCGAGGCTCTCATCAATGGCAACTACATCATGACTTACCGTCCTGAGGCATACGTGGAGAACTTGAAGTGGGAGACCACCACCTCTTGGAACTTCGGTGTCGATTTCGGATTCTTGGGCGGTCGCCTCGGTGGTTCGCTCGACTTCTATACCCGTAAGACCAAGGACCTCTTGGCTTCCGTTCCTACCGCAGCCGGTACCAACTTCTCGAAGACTATCTTGACCAACGTGGGTAATGTGGATAGCAAGGGTATCGAGTTGACCTTGAATGCGACTCCTATCCAAACCAAGGACTGGGAGTGGAACTTGAGCTACAACTTCACTTGGCAGAACATGAAGGTGAAGAACCTCTCGCTCGTCAAGGGTGGCAACCAGACCAATGTGAAGGTAGGTCCTAGCATCGACGCATATCAGTTCCAGGTACTTTCCGAGGGTTACGAGCCATACATGTTCTATGTATATCATCAGCTCTACGACCCACAGACAGGCAAGCCAATCGAGGGCGCATACGCCGATCTCAATGGCGATGGCGAGATCAATGATGCCGACCTCTATCGCTATCATTCTCCAGCCCCTAAGTACATCATGGGTTTGAGCACCTCTTTGAGATACAAGCAGTTTACGCTCGGCATGAGTTTCCGTGCCAATATCGACAACTATGTATATAATGGAATGGGCATGAGCACAGGTGCTTGGGAAACCGTGAGCTACAACAACTCACAGCTCAACAACCTCAACACCAGCTTCCTCAAGACTGGTTTTAAGACTCGTCAGTATCTCTCCGACTACTATGTGGAGAATGCTTCCTTCCTGAAGCTTGACAACTTGAGCCTGAGCTACAATGTGGGTAAGATATGCAAGTGGGCTTCGCTCACCGTATCAGCGATGGTACAGAATGTGTTCACCATCACAGGTTACTCTGGCACCGACCCAGAGGTTCCTAACGGAATGGACAACTCCTTCTATCCACGTCCTCGCACTTACTCATTGAGCCTTGGATTCCAATTTTAAGTGAAGAGTGAAGAACGAAGAGTGAAGAATGTTTTCAATCAAACATAAAAACTGATAACAATGAAAATCAAGAATATATTATATACAATGATGATGGGAACAGCGGTGCTGACCTGTGCCACTAGCTGTATTTCCGATCTCGACCAATATCCTCAGACGGAGACTACCTCTAAGGATGTTTATACCAGCCTCGCCAACTATGAGTCTGTGCTGGGCAAGATTTACGCCTCCATGGTGACCAGTGGTCAGGGCAAGGGTGGCGACAACAAAGACATGGAATCAGTCTTGAATAGTGGTAATGGATTCGACTACATGCGTATGTTCATCAACCTCCAGGAGTGTGGTACCGATGAGTTTGCTTCCACTTGGTTGACAGGTGAGCAGACCACAGGCTTGACTTATCTCACTTGGGATGCCAACGATGCCTGGGTATCTGATATGTACTATCGCATCTATTACAACATCGCCCTTTGCAATGAGTTCCTCCGCAATGCCAATGCTGCTAGTTTCACTGGCGAGGATGAGGTGAAGATGAAGGAATACAAGGCTGAGGTTCGTTTCATGCGTGCCTTGTTCTACTACCACGCCCTCGACCTCTATCGCAATATCCCGATGGTGACGGAGAACGACCCAGTGGGCAGTTTCATTCCTCCTCGCTATACTCCTCAGCAGACATTCGACTATATCGAGAGTGAGTTGAAAGACTGCGTGAACGACTTGCTTCCTGCTTCTACTTGTCCTTACGGTCAGGCTTCCCAGGGCGCAGCCTATACACTCCTTGCCAAACTCTACTTGAACAGTGAGGTTTATACCGGCGTGGCAAAGTATGCCGAGTGCAAGGAGGCTTGCGAGCAGGTGATGAACATGAGCTACTCTTTGGAGAGCGATTACAGCAAACTCTTTAATGCCGATAATGACAAGCGTACCAACGAGATCATCTTCGCTCTGCCAGTATCTGCTACCCATACCGTTAGTTGGGGCTCTTCCACCTATATGGTTTGTGGACAGTTGAGTATGTCGAATGCCAACCAAACTCCTGGTGACTTCGGTGCCACAAGCGGTTGGAGTGAGTTCCGACTTCGTCCAGAGTTTGTGGATAAGTTTGAGGAGAGCGACATCTATTCACAGGGTGAGGATGCCAAGGGAGATGTACGTGCCAAGTTCTTCACCAATGGACAGAGTAAGGACGTGGCAAGCATGACAGATGAGACTACTGGTTACCTGTCAGAGAAGTGGTCCAATAAAAAGGACGATGGCACAGATGCTTCCAATACAGCCAATGATGGCGCCGAGACCGACTATCCACTCTTCCGCTTGTCTGATGTCTATCTGATGTATGCTGAGTGTGTGGCTCGTATCAAGGGAACCAGCTGGGATGATTGGAATGGTGGCACGGATGCCAGCGACCCTGCGGTCATCGCCTCTCGCAAGAAGGGAGCCATCTACTGGATCAATCTCGTCAGAGAGCGTGCCGGAGCATCGGATGTATGGAGCAGTAACTTTGCCGATGATAATGCTCTCCTCCAGTTCATCCTCGATGAGCGAGCTCGTGAACTCTACCATGAGGGCTATCGCCGTACCGACTTGATTCGCTTCGGACAATTCACGACCAACAAATATATCTGGCAATGGAAGGGTGGCACGCACGACGGACAGGCTGTCGATAGTAAGTACAACATCTATCCAATTCCAAATACCGAACTTACCGCAAATCCAAATCTTCATAACGACAACTATTAAGAATAACGACAATGAAAAAGATATTTAGAAACCTAATGATGCTTCTCTGCGCACTCACCGCCTTGGTGAGTTGCGATGAGAGTGGCGACAAGATATACTTGAATGGCTTCGAGGCTTCCGGTTTGATGGCTTCGGCTTCGGATGTCCTCTTGTCAGTTGACAACACCAAGGACATTGTGGTCTCATTTGCATGGAAGAATCCTACTTTGCTCTCTAGCGACGAGACCAAACCTGCTGCTAATGGTAATTTGCTCACTTATTTGCAAGCATCCACTTCCGAGGATTTTGCCACAACGAAGGATTACACCGTGTCAACTCTCTCCAAGGTTTTCACTGGTGCCGATCTCAATGCACTTGCCAAGGAGTTGCAGATGACTCCAGAGCAGAATGCTCCTGTGTACTTCCGTGTCAAGAGTCAGATGGGTGCCAACCTCGATGCAGCTTATAGCAATGTATGTCAGGTGAACGTTACACCTTATATGATACACATGAATAAGTTGACGCTCGTGGAGAAGGAGGATAAGTCAAAAGTCGTGGATTATCTTTATTCTCCTAATGAAGATGGCATTTATACAGGTTATATGAATGTATCATCTTGGTTGAACTTCTGGGGTAAGGAGAATGATGGCTCCATTTGGGGTAACTCTTCTAAGGAAGGAACCTTCGCTATTGATAATACAGAGACTGCTTGGAGCTGCTGGTTCCCAGAGCCTGCTGGTATCTATTATGCGGTACTGGATACGAAGGCTAAGGAGTGGAAGGCTACTTGGTTGAAGGAACTTCAGCTTAATGGTGAGGCGATGACATACGATGCTCCTAACTATGCTTGGGTGAAGGTCATTACTACATCTACCGATAATGCCCCTATCTCTATCGCAGCTACAGGTGCAGAATATAATAAGTCAACTGGTACTGATGATGCCAAGGCTGTAGCCAAGACAATGAACTATACTCTCGCTGATGGCAAGATGACGGATGCAGAGACTGCTGGTAGCGTGAATATTGCAAAGGCGGGTACATACACTGTTACTGTGAAGGTGGGAGAGAATGGCGAGTTGGCTTACTCTATCGTAGCCGGCGACCAGACTTCTCCAGAGCCAGAGATACATAATACTATCGGAATGTTCTCTAACGATGGAAGTACACTTTATGCTATTTTTGAAAAGGTGAGCGATAACGTTTATTCTTGCACTTATGACTTGAAGAATAAATGGAATATGCGTTTCTACTATGTTGGTGATGGTGTTGCAGACAAGCAAGTTTGCTATGGGGCGGCTCCAACTAGTGATGGTCAGTTCACTCTTTATAAGGAAACTACAACGGAAAAAGATAAATTCCAAGGATGGGACATCTGGTTGAATGATGATGTGGATGGAAAGGAGAAAGTGACCATCACCATTGACCTCAACACCATGACATGGAAGTATGAATAAAACAAAGGATTTCGACTCTTGAAATTATTCTGTGCAAACCTTTGCACAGAATAACTTGAGAAAGGAAAACTTTTATGTGGCAAACATATAATAATAATGTTATCTTTGCATTAGATAGGCTTCAGCTTAGCAATCAAGCTTCATAACGTTCGCCTTGCACTATCTTTGCAAAAGACAACTACAAACCAAAACAAAAAACAATGAAAAATATATTAGGTAAAGCAATGTTGCTGGCTTCAGCACTCTTGTTCTCTATCACGGGAACCAGTTGCAGCAACGATGATAACACGACTCCTGAAAAGGAGAAAACTTACGATATGAGTGGTTTCGCCAAGGGAGCCGATGTCAGTTGGCTCACTGAGATGGAGGGCGATGGTGTCAACTTCTATAGCGCCAGTGGCAAGAAGCAAGAGTGCTTGTCTTTGCTTCGTGACCTCGGTGTCAACTCCATCCGCCTTCGTGTCTGGGTAAATCCAGATGGCGGTTTGTGCAACAAGAACGATGTCGTGGCCAAGGCTTGGCGAGCACAGCAGTTGGGCTTCCGCCTCATGATCGACTTCCATTACTCTGATACTTGGGCAGACCCTGCTCATCAGACTGTACCTGCCGCTTGGCAAGGTTATACTTTCGAGCAGATGAAGCAAGCCGTATCTAGTCATACTACCGAGGTGTTGACTGCCTTGAAGGATAGAGGTGTCAGCAACGTGGAGTGGGTACAGGTAGGAAACGAGACTCGTGACGGTATGCTTTGGAACGATGATGACGTGAGTGTCACAGGTCGTTGCTCCAAGAACGCTTCCAACTTCTCTGCCTACATCACCGCAGGTTATGATGCTGTCAAGGCTGTTTATCCACAGGCTAAGGTCATCGTGCATATCGACGAGGGCAACAACCTCGGTCGCTACACTTGGATCTTCGATGAGTTGAAGAACCACGGCGGCAAGTGGGATGTCATCGGTATGTCGCTCTATCCTGAGGACAGTAACTGGACCGAGTTGACAGACAACTGTCTCGCCAACATCAAAACCTTGTCAGACAAGTATAACTGCGATGTGGTTATCTCCGAGATTGGTATGAATTGGGATTCCGATCAGGCAGCCCCAATGATGAAGAAGATGGTGGATGGTTGCAAGGCCATCTCTACCTGCGAGGGTATCTTCTATTGGGAACCAGAGGTATATAACGACTGGAAACCTGCCAACTATACCACATTGGGATGGGGTGCTTACCAGAAGGGAGCCTTCGACAAGAGTGGCAAGCCAACAGCCGTATTCGATGCCTTCAAGTAAGGAATGTGCTAAAGACATCATACATTATTTATATATATAGTAATGATAGGACAAAAGAAATTGACATTGGCGACTTTCGCCTTGGCTCTCTCTGCGATGACCATGGCGCAAAGTCGAAAGATTATCAACTTGCCATCGTGGGATTTCTCTCGTGATGGCAAGTCGTGGACACAGGTGCAAGTGCCTCATGACTGGGCTATCGCCGGACCATTCGACAAGAAATGGGACCTCCAGATGGTTGCCATCGAACAGAATGGCGAGAAGGAGAAATCTGAGAAGTCGGGTCGTTCGGGTGCGCTTCCTTGGATAGGCGAGGGCGAGTATTGCATGAACCTCACCTTGCCAAAGGGCTACAAACGTGCCGTCTTGGTATTCGATGGTGCGATGAGCGAGCCCACCGTCTTCGTGAATGGCAAGGAGGCTGGCAAGTGGGCTTATGGCTACAATGCCTTCCGCATCGACATCACCCCATACGTGCAGTTTGGTGGCAAGAAGAATCTTGTGGAGGTTCACCTCAAGAATGTGGAGGAGAGCAGCCGCTGGTATCCAGGTGGTGGACTCTATCGCCCCGTGAAAGTGGAGCTTTATGGTGATGTCAACTTCTCTACTTGGGACACCTTCGCCCGTACACTCAAGGCTGACAAGGCTGAGGCTGAGTTGGAGGTGGATGCGCTCTTGCAAGGTAAACTTGCCAAGAATGGTCGCACGGTCATAGCTTTGGCTGATGAAGCGGGAAAGGTTGTGGCACAGCAAACTATCAATGGTGCCAATCCTACCATCAAGACTCAACTCAAGGTGGCTAATCCACAGCTTTGGTCGCCTGAACATCCGTATCTCTACCAGCTCAAACTCACTCGATATGAGGGCAAGAAGGTAGCGGATGTGCAGACTTTGAAGACCGGAATCCGTACCATATCGGTATCGAAGGACTATGGTTTCCAACTCAATGGCGTGACCCGAAAGATAAAAGGTGTCTGTTTGCATCACGACCTCGGTCCGCTCGGTGCAGCAGAGAACAAGGCTGCGCTCATCCGACAAATCAAGATGATGAAGGCGATGGGATGTGATGCCATTCGTACCGCCCACAATATGCCTTCCACGATGCAGATGGAACTCTGCGACTCACTCGGTATGATGGTGATGGCAGAGAGCTTCGATATGTGGATTTATCCTAAGTGCAAGAATGGTTATGCTCGCTTCTTCAAGGAGTGGAGCGACAAGGACATCACCAATCTCGTGAAGCACCACCGCAACCATCCTAGCATCATCATGTGGAGCATCGGCAATGAGATTCCTGAGCAGTGGAGCAAGGAAGGTGTCGAAATCGCCAAGCACTTGCAAGACATCTGCCATCAGTACGACCCTTCTCGCCCTGTCACCCAGGGTATGGATAGGGCTGAGGCTGCCTTGAAGTCGGGCTTCGCACAGGCAATGGATGTGCCGGGATTCAACTATCGTGTACATAAATATTATAAGAATATCGAGCAGCTCCCTCAGGGCTTCTTGCTCGGAAGCGAGACTGCATCTACGGTCAGTTCCCGTGGCGTGTATAAGTTCCCTGTAGTGGTGCAAAACAAGGATAAGAATCCTTACCCTGATGGTCAGTGCTCCAGCTATGATACCGAGTATTGTTCGTGGAGCAACCTACCGGATGACGACTGGAAGATGCAAGACGACTATAGTTGGGTAATCGGCGAGTTCGTGTGGACTGGTTATGACTACCTCGGCGAGCCGACACCTTATGATGAGTATTGGCCATCACGTAGCAGTTACTTCGGCATCTGCGATTTGGCTGGTCTGCCTAAGGATCGCTATTATATGTATCGTGCCCGTTGGAACGAGCACCAGCACACCACCCATCTCTTGCCTCATTGGAACTGGCAGGGACGTGAGGGGCAGGTGACTCCTGTGTATTGCTATACCGATGGCGTGGAAGGTGAGTTGTTTGTCAATGGCAAGAGTCAAGGACGAGTATGCAAGGATCCATCGAGCCGATTGGATCGCTATCGCCTCCGTTGGAATGACGTGAAGTATGAGCCAGGCGAGATTCGTGTGGTGACTTACAATCAGTATGGCGACAAGGTAGGAGAGGATGTGAGACGTACCGCTGGTGAGCCGACCCAAATCAAACTCAGCGTTGAGACCCCTGATCATGAGGGCATCGCTTGCATGGTGGAGGGATGTACCGATGAGCACAATACGGTATTGAAGGCTGATGGCAACGACTTGGCTTACATCACCGTGAGTCTCTTGGACAAGGATGGCAATGAATGTCCGCTTGCCGATGACGAGATGACCTTCGAGGTCTCTGGCGCAGGAACCTTCAAGGCGGCTTGCAATGGCGATGCCACATCCTTGGAACCATTCACCCAGTCACAGATGAAACTCTTCTCAGGCAAACTCGTCGTCATCGTACAGAGCAAGGCGCAGAAGGGCAACATCACGCTGAAGGTGAAGGATGCCAAGCGAGGCTTGGAGAAAGAACTCACCTTGTTCGCAAATTAGTATTCAAAAAATTTGGAGTATTGCGCAAGAATGTGTAATTTTGCACACATGAAACAATCTTGTAAACTCCCATACAAAATAACGCTGGTCTTGTTGATGACGCTGATAGTCAGTGCCATCCAAGCCCAGCGTTTTGTGAATATCACCTTGGATGGTGCGCAAACCGTGTCGAGTATTGCACAAGACAAACAAGGCGTGATATGGCTTGGCACCGAGAATGGACTCTATAGTTATGATGGTTATCATAGCTATCGCCATTATGCCGACCACGCTTTTTCCAACACCCGTGTCAATGCCTTGGCTTTCAAGGGCAGTATGCTCTATCTCGCTACGGGCAGTGGCATCTTGGCTTTCGATACCCAGAGATATAGTTATGTATCGACACCTGCCAAGGAGCATTTTGATAATGAGAGCCAACGTAAGCTATTGAAGGAACAGCGAGTGCTGGATGTGCGCAACGAAAAGGCGACCTTGGGCAGCGATGTCTATGCCTTGTTGCATACACCGAAGGGATTGTTGACAGGTTCCATCTCCGGTCTTCGCTTGAACCAGCGCTTGATTCCTCTGCGCCAGGGGGAGCAACCGCTCGTCAATGCCTTGGCTTACGATGCCAAGCGTAAGTGTTATTGGGTCGGTACGGAGGGAGCCTTGTATTGTGCCGACTTGCAACTCCGCCATTTCTCGAAGATAGAGGAACTCAATGGCAACTCGGTGAAGTGCTTGGCTGAGGACAACGAGGGCAAACTCTATATCGGTACCGACAACGGACTCTATAGCTTGTCTATCCACAATGTACTCGAACACAATGTACACGACTCTCGTGATGCTGCCTCCATCCCCAACAATATCGTGTGGGCTTGTTTCGTGGACAAGTGGCAAAACGTGTGGATAGGCACCGACAATGGTCTTTCCCGTCTCTCCACCCATACCTATTATGAATATATGCCGCTTGACAAACTTACCTTTACGGGCGAGGGCAACTGCCTGCATGCCATCCTCCAGACGAAGAATGGCGACTGGTGGTTGGGTGGTACCAACGGACTGATATGGCAAGGCTGCGTATGGTATAAGCAGAACAACCAGCAATATCCGCTCACCCACAACCGAGTGCGCAAGATATATGAGGACCATGAGGGTGACCTTTGGGCTTGTACCGACCATGGCATCAACTTGCTACAACGCTCTTCCCAACAGATGATGAACTTCATCGTCTATGACAAGAGTGGCAAGTATTCCACCGCCTGGGCTTACGACATCTTGGAAGACCGACAGGGACGTATCTGGATGGCTTCCTATATGGGCGGTATCTTCGTCATCAACAAGCAGAAACTCGTGACTGCCATTGCTCACTCTCGTACCTCTTCCATCACAGCCACCGCTTCTTGCATCGCCGATGCGCATTTCACCGACCAAGGCAAGAATGCACTTTCGGGCATCCACGTAGGACAGATGGTGATGGACGGCAAAGGAATGATTTGGGCTTCCACCTACAATCGTCTCGACCGCATCGACCCTGTCCGCATGACCGTGGAACATACCGCCAACGTGGGAGCTATCAATTATCTGATGGCAGACTCTCATGGTAATGTATGGGTAGGCGACAACAGTAGCGTGAAGTGCTATGATGTGGCAGCCAGTAAGGGACGTGAGGCTCGTCTCGCCGACATTCAGTCGCATGAATGGCAGATAGGAGGCAAGGTGAGCACGATGTGCGATGTGGAAGGCAAGATATGGGTCGTGAGCGACGATGAATGTTGTGTGCTCGATAAGAACGGCAAGAGCTTCCGCTTCATCATTCCAGTCCTCTCTCCACTCACGATGGCTTATTCCAAGTCTGAACACGTAGTCGTGATGGGCGGCAACGACGGTGTGGTGAGAGTCCGTGCCGACTTGGCAGAACCATCGGCTGCCGCATCGCAGAAGGAGAAGATGCAACTCTTCTTGACCGGTGTCATCGTCAATGGAGCGCAGGTGATGGATGGGGCACAAGTATCCGCAGGTCATGCTGATGAGGCTCCGCTGTATCTGAAGAAACTCACGTTGGAGAGCGATGAGAACAACTTCACGCTTCAACTCTCCGACCTTCCTTTTGGCGACCATCCTTCCCGTGTCTATGCCTATCGCTTGGAAGGCATCGACCACGATTGGCATTATCTTAACCAAGGCAATCTCGATATTGTCTATAACGGTTTGCCATACGGCGATTACCAACTAGCCGTTCATGTCTTGGATGGCGAGGGCAACATCGGCGAGGAGGTTTATTCGCTCGACATCTCTATATTGCCACCTTGGTATCTCTCGATATGGGCTAGACTCTTCTATCTCGCCTTGGCTATCGGTGCCGTTTGGGGAGGTATGAAGTTCTATCTCGTGAGAGAACGCTTGGCTGAGGAGCAGCGACAGAAGGCGGAAATCCTCGAACAAGTGGATGCCCGTATGAAGTTCTTCGCTAGTTTGGCAGAGCGACTGAAGGCGGCGGTGAGCCATCGCTCCTTTGAGGAGGTAACGCAACTCGTGGATAGTTCCTTGGTGGTGGACAGTACGGCTATGGCTGACTTGCCAAATGAAGGGACGCAGGCTGTTCCTTCATCGGATAGCACGCCTTCGACAGAGGTGGCAGCTGAATCGGAAAATCCAGCAGAAGAGGCTAGCCTGCTGAAGCCGATGACGCTGAGCGATGCCGACCAGCGCCTGTTGCGTGAGGTCAACGAGGCGATAGAGAAGCACATGATAGATTCCGACTTCAATGTGACGAGTTTGCAGGAAATCATCGGCATCGGTGGCAAACAACTCTATCGCAAGATAAAGGCGATGACAGGCAAGACTCCAGTGGAATACATCCGTGGCATCCGCTTGCGCAAGGCGGCGATGATGCTCAAGGAAGGTAAGTTCAGCGTGTCGGAGGTGATGTACTCCGTGGGCTTCTCCAACAGCAGCTACTTTTCGAAGTGCTTCTCCAAGGAGTATGGCATGACACCGACGGAATTTATGAAAGTGAAGAGCTGATTAAGTGAAGAATGAAGAACGAAGAGTGAAGAATTCAATAGCTTAGGTGTATGAGAGAATTACAACCGATATTGACCATTACGGGTTCGGATAGTACGGGTGGTTCGGGTGTCCAAGCAGACATCAAGACCATCTCGGAACTGGGCGGCTATGCCGTCTCGGCGATTACGAGTATCACCGTACAGAACACCCTGGGTATCCAGGAGTTCTTTGATGTGCCGGCAGAGATTGTGTCGGGACAGATAGAGGCGATTATGAACGATATTCAGCCTAGTGTGGTCAAGGTGGGCATGATACGTAAGGTGGAGACCTTGGATGTTATCATCGATGCTCTCACCAAGTATCGTCCCGACTATATCGTCTATGCCCCGGCTATCTGGTCGAGCAATGGCGATGCGCTGATGACGGAGGATGTGGTGAGCCAGATCAAGTATCGCCTCTTGCCGCTCTGTTCGGCGGTGGTGGCGAGGAAGAAAGAGAACGACATCATGCTGCAAGATAGCAAACTGTTGCGCCGTGCAGAGGATGGTGGCTTGTGTGTCTTCATGCTTGACAATGCCAACTCGCATGGTCTCATCAACCGTTTCTCTTCCGCTCTCTCGGTGTATCTTACCCAAGGCAAGAAGATGGAAGAGGCTTTGGCGATGGCGCAGGATTTCATCAATGTCGAATGGGCAAGGGAGCGAAATCTGCAAGGTCGCAGCTCGGATTTGTATAGTCAGTTTATCTCGCAGGTGGTCAACTATTGTCGTACCTATAGCGATGTGCATTTCTATGCCGACCAACTGAATGTGAGCAGTCGTTATCTCGCCCAGGTTACTCGCCGTATCTCTGGCAAGACTCCGAAGAATATCATAGATGAGTATATCGTGAAGGAAATCGAACGAGAGTTGACGACCACCACGCATACGGTGCAGGAAATCGCCAATAGCTTCGGCTTCTCATCGCAAGCGCATCTCACCAAGTTCTTCAAGAAAATGAATGGAACAACCCCAAGTTTATACAGAAAAAAATAAACACGGACAAATTGAATTTGTCTCGGAGATTTGTCTCGCAGTAGATAATCGGCTGTCTGACAGAATGTTAATTCTGTCGAGACAAAAGACAAGGACTAATTCAATTTGTCCGTGTTTCTTTTTTATGCAGTTTTTCTCATAAATATCCGCTTTTTGATGGTATGTTTATTCATTAAGAAAGCATTCTCTTGATGATGCTTGTATGATAGTCTTTTCATCCAGAAAGCATAGTTTCTTTCCTCGTAACTCATAGCTTTTCGAGTGTTAAAACTACGAGTTAGTTTTTTTAACATTCCCTTTTGCCTCCCCGACCTCGCTTATACAAAATGACGTAAAGTTTGCAGAAAACGGAACTTTTTTTCTGTATTTCGACAAAAAGTGTTTCCTTTGCAGCCGTAATTGTAATAAAATAATAGAATTATGGCAGAAAATAGACAAGAATTGAACCGCAACTTGGCTCAGATGCTCAAGGGTGGTGTGATCATGGACGTAACAACTCCAGAACAGGCAAAGATTGCCGAGGCAGCAGGTGCATGTGCAGTAATGGCATTGGAGCGTATTCCAGCCGACATCCGTGCGGCAGGTGGTGTGTCTCGTATGAGCGACCCTAAGATGATCAAGGGTATCCAGGAGGCTGTCTCTATCCCTGTGATGGCTAAGTGCCGTATCGGTCACTTCGCTGAGGCTCAGATTCTTCAGGCTATCGAAATCGACTATATCGACGAGAGCGAGGTGCTCTCTCCAGCTGATAATGTTTATCATATCGACAAGACCAAGTTTGATGTACCTTTCGTTTGTGGTGCCAAGAACTTGGGCGAGGCGCTTCGCCGTATCGCCGAGGGCGCAACTATGATTCGTACCAAGGGTGAGCCTGGTACAGGTGATGTTGTTCAGGCAGTTACCCACATGCGTATGATGCAGAGTGAGATCAAGCGTCTCACCTCTATGAGCGAGGATGAACTTTACGAGGCAGCAAAGCAGTTGCAGGCTCCATACGACTTGGTGAAGTATGTACATGAGAATGGTAAGTTGCCAGTAGTCAACTTCGCCGCAGGTGGTGTGGCTACTCCAGCCGATGCAGCCTTGATGATGCAGCTCGGTGCAGAGGGTGTATTCGTAGGCTCAGGTATCTTCAAGAGTGGCAACCCTGCTAAGCGTGCCCAGGCTATCGTAAAGGCTGTGACCAACTATAACGACCCTAAGATGTTGGCAGAGTTGAGCGAGGACCTCGGTGAGGCAATGGTTGGTATCAACGAACAGGAGATTGCCCTGTTGATGGCAGAGCGTGGTAAGTAATTATGAAGATAGCAGTTTTAGCATTGCAAGGTGCCTTCGCTGAACATCGCCAGAAATTGGCGCAGTTGGGTGTGGATAGTTTCGAGATTCGCCAGTTGAAGGATTGGGACCAGGAGAAAGATGGCTTGATTATTCCTGGTGGCGAGAGTACCACCCAGGCGAAACTCTTGAACGAACTCGGATTGATGGAGCCAGTGAAGAAGGCGATAGCGGAAGGTTTGCCAGTATATGGCACTTGTGCCGGTTTGATTCTTCTTGCCAAGAAGATAGAGGGGGAGCCTAGCCATCGCATTGCCTCCATGGACATCACGGCATTGCGCAATGCCTATGGTCGCCAGCTCGGCAGTTTCTATGTCGAGGCTCCGATGAAGGGCATCGAGGGTAATATCCCCATGACTTTCATCCGTGCTCCTTACATCAAGGAGGTATGGGGAGATGCCGAGGTGCTAGCTGAGGTTGATGGCAAGATTGTGGCTGCCCGCCAAGGCAACCAACTCGTCACCGCCTTCCATCCAGAACTGAATGATAGCTTGGAAATCCACAAGTATTTCTTGGGGATGTGCAAGAAGTAATATCATCCTTAAATGCACGAAAACGATTCCTCTTGGAATAGGCATAAGTCTCCTAGACTACAACTATATGCCTCCCTAGGCATTCATAAAAACCTCCCGATGTTTTTGGAAAAACCTCCCGAGGAAATTATAAAAACGTCCCGATGTTTTTTAGAAAGCATCGGGACGTTGTATTCTAATGATTATAATGCAGCGATTCTTCTGACATTAGCCAGGCGCTTCATAAATGATGAGTCTTCTTTTGTTGTTTGTATGTTGTATTTCATTTGTAGTTTCAGTAAAGGTTCTGCATTAACGCCAAGCGCAGCTTCGAAAAGCAACGCTGTCTTTTCTGTCACAGGGCGTTTGGCATTGAGAATTTCGTTAAGCGCAGAATAAGCGATACCCATTTTCTTCGCCAAGTCTCGTTGAGAAATACCACGATACTCAATTTCGTCTTTAAGTATTTCTCCTGGATGTGTAGGAAAGGCTGGAGTCAAGTTCTCCTTTTTTTTATTGATTTCCATATTTATGAATTTTGAGTGCAAAGTTAGTACTTTGTCTTCCGGAATGTCTGTGATGAATGACCAACGCACGCCTCCTTGCTTGCCACAAATATAGTCGCATGGTGTCATACCCTTGCGGATGAGATGCGTCATGATAAGTGGCTCGCATTCTGCATATTCTTGCCTGCAACTTTCTCTACATAATTGAGGAGTCGCTTGATGTCTTCTTGCTTTTGTTCCATGTGATGTCTTATAGAAGTTCAGGGAGTTGGAAGAGCTTGACGCTGTTGCTTCCCTTGATAAGGATGTAGTGGTTGTGAGGCTGGTTTGCCTGGATGGCTTCCTTTACCTCTTCGACATTCTTGAACTTGCGGTAATCGCAGTCGATGCTCTCAAACTCATCGCCTACGAGCCATACGTTCTCCAAGCCTGCAGCACGGAGTTGATCTACCACCTTCTGGTGCTCCTCATGACTTACCTCTCCTAACTCGCCCATCTGTCCGAGAATCGCCATCTTGTTAGGTACGTCCATCAAACGGAAGTTCTCGATGGCAGCAGCCATGCTGGATGGGTTGGCGTTGTAGGCATCTACCACTAATTTGTTGTGAACGGTCTCTTCTAGCTGCGAACGGTTGTTGCTTGGTATGTAGCTTTCCAAGGCATGGTCTATTTGCTGAGGCTTTACATCGAAGTGCAAGCCGATGGTGATGGCGGCGAGCATATTGTCGATGTTGTAAGAGCCGATGAGATGGGTCTGAACCTCATGCCAGTCGAAACTCTCGGTGCACCAGCGGAACTTGAGGAATGGAGCACAAGAGATGATCTCGCCCCACACATCGCACTCGCCATCCTTGCCGTAGGTGATGAGACGGTTGATGTTGCGCTCCTCTGCCATCTGCATCAAGTGCTCGTTGTCGGCATTGATGAAGACAAGGGCATCGTGGGCTGCGAGGAAGTCGTAAAGTTCGCCCTTGGTCTTCTTCACTCCCTCGAAACTGCCGAAGCCCTGCAAGTGAGCACGACCTACGTTGGTAATCATACCACAAGTTGGCTCCACGTACTTCACGAGTTTCTCTATGTCGCCAGGATGGGAGGCTCCCATTTCCACGACGGCAATCTCATGCTCGGCGTTCAGACGGAAGAGGGTCTTTGGCACACCCACATCATTATTGAAGTTGCCCTGGGTGAACATCACGTTGTATTTCTCGCTTAATACGGCAGAGACCAATTCCTTGGTTGTCGTCTTGCCGTTGGTGCCAGTGATGCCCACCACTGGTATGTTGAAGTGGCGGCGATGCTCACGAGCCAGTTCCTTGAAGGTGGTGAGGCAATCTTCCACGAGGATATATCGCTCGTCGCCTTCCTTGGCATATTCCTTTTCGTCGATGATGACATAGGCACAACCTTTCTCCAGTGCCATGTCGGCAAACTTGTTGCCATCAAATGAGGCACCTTTCAAAGCCAGGAAGATGCTGCCCTCAGGACAGTCTCGGCTATCAGTGGTAATCACTGGGTGCTCTTGGTAAATCTGATAGAGTTCTGAAATTTCCATAGTCTATTACTATTATTTGTGTGCAAAAGTAAGCTAAATCGGGGAAATATCAAACTATTTTCTCAAAAAAAAGATGTTTTCTCGAATATTCTTTCTATTTTTGCAGAAATATTCAACGAATCTTTTGGAAAGTGAGGCTTGAATGGGCATCAGAGATGAAAAAGATAAAACAAAAGTAAGGATGGAAAAGCTTGCAGGCTATTTCTATAATATATCCTAGTTGACGTTTACGGGAATTGGGTTAGGTGGCTTTTTGCCGTTGCTCAAAGGTACGGCAACGGTTGGTGATATGAATGTGTTTGTATTTGGCTCAATTTTGACAGCTTTTGCTGCATATTTTGCCAATAGACTTTTAAAATATTAAATAATATGAGTTATTTGGCATTATTTTTTATGACTGGAAGTATTATAATCGGTGCTTTTATAGCTTGGACTTACACGAAACCAGGTGAAAAGTGGCTGAAGGAGTTGTAAAAGAATGGAATATACAATCAATATCAAGGGGCACTTGATGGATTTGAGTACCCCTCAGGTAATGGGCATCCTGAACGTAACGCCCGATAGCTTCTACTCTGGCAGTAGGAAACAGACTGAAAAAGAGATTGCCGATAGGGCTAACCAAATCATAGAGGAAGGTGGAAGTATCATTGATGTGGGTGCATTCTCCACTCGTCCGGGTGCTGATGAGGTTTCTGAGGAAGAGGAGGGCAGACGATTGAAGTTCGCTCTCGACATCGTGCGTCGAGAGCAATCGAATGTTGCTATATCCGTAGATACTTATCGTCCTACATTGGCACGGAAGTGCATCGAGGAATGGGGAGCCGACATCATCAATGATGTATCGGAAGGCGGCATCACGGGTATTACCAATGTACCTTTGGAACAGCGAGAGGAGGAATATCCAGAGATGTTCAGATTGGTAGGCGAACTGAAAGTACCTTATATATTAATGTCGGTGCAACCTACACTCGCCACAATGATGAAGGGCTTTGCCAAGGAGGTACAGCAGTTGCGTGACCTTGGTGCCAAGGACATCATCATCGACCCTGGCTTTGGCTTCGGCAAGAATCTCATCCAAAACTATGAGATTTACAATGAGATGGAGAAACTCAATGTCATGGAACTGCCCGTGTTGGTGGGCATCTCTCGCAAGAGTATGATATATAAGTTGCTCGGTGGAGACGCCACCACATCGCTCAATGGTACGACTGTGCTTGACACCATCGCCTTGATGAAGGGTGCTAGCATCCTCAGAGTACATGACGTGAAGGAAGCTGCTGAGGCAGTAAAAATTGTAGAAACAATGACAAAATGATTGAATTTGGAATCAAAGACATCATCGACATCTTCTTGGTCGCTTCGATGCTCTTCTATATCTACCGACTGATGAAGGAGTCACGCTCCCTCAACATCTTCGTTGGTATCATGGTCTTCGTGTTGATCTGGCTCTTTGTGAGTCAGGTGTTGGAGATGCGCTTGTTGGGTTCGATACTCGACAAGTTGGTGAGCGTGGGTGTCATAGCCCTCATCGTCATCTTTCAGGAAGACATCCGCCGTTTCCTTTACGAGATAGGTTCGCAGAAGGGAATGAGAAGGCTCGTGAGGTTCTTCCACTCCAACAAGGAGAGCCAACGGGAGGCAGACAAGGAGACGATTATGCCTATCGTGATGGCATGTATGAGCATGGCGAAGAAATATGTTGGTGCGCTGATTGTCATCGAACGAGGAGTGCCCTTGAAAGACATTATGGACACGGGTGAGGAGATAGATGCCAAGATCAACCAACGATTGATAGAGAACATCTTCTTCAAGAACTCGCCTTTGCATGATGGAGCGATGGTGGTCTCCAACAAGCGCATCATGGCGGCAGGATGTATCCTTCCCGTGAGCCATAATTTGGATATTCCGAAGGAACTCGGTCTTCGACATCGTGCCGCTCTAGGTATCTCGCAGAGCAGTGATGCCATTGCGGTCATCGTTTCGGAGGAGACCGGACGAATCAGTGTCGCCATCAAGGGAGAGTTCCGCTTGAGATTGTCGGCAGAGGAACTAGAGAGTATCTTGACACAGGAAATGATATAAGTGAAGAGTGAAGAACGAAGAATCTTCTTTGAAGAATTCAAATGCTTTCGTTCTTTGCTCTTTTTTCGTTTTGCAAAGGTAGATGCAGCTTACGTAAACCTTTACAAAATGGAAGTATGAGGTAATCTTATCTGTTTTAGCTTTTTTTACACAATGAAGTAGGGCGTATTTGAAACTTTTTGCGTACTTTTGCAAAGTCGATATTGCAAATGATGAGGCTTTCTGTACGACACGGTAGCCTCGGGATAGACAAATCTACTTATAACAACAATAAGAATTATTATAAAATATAAAAGTAACAATGGATTTATTACAGCAAATCGTAGCTCGCGCTAAAGCTGACAAGCAGCGCATCGTGCTCCCTGAAGCAGAAGAGGAGCGTACATTGAAAGCAGCCGATAAAGTTTTGGCTGATGATCTCGCAGACATCATCCTCATCGGTAACCCTGCCAACATTAAGAATCTCGCTGCTCAGTGGGGTCTTAACAACATCGACAAGGCTACTATCGTTGATCCACAAAACAACCCTAAGACTGAGGAGTATGCTGAGAAGCTCGCTGAACTTCGCAAGAAGAAGGGCATGACCATAGAGCAGGCTCGTGAACTCGTAACTAAGAACAACCTCTACCTCGGTTGTATGATTATCAAGACTGAGGGCGCTGATGGTCAGATCTCTGGTGCATTGAGCACTACTGGCGATACACTCCGTCCTGCTCTCCAAATCATCAAGTGTGCTCCTGGCGTTAGCTGCGTAAGTGGTGCTATGCTTTTGATTTCTAATCAGAAACAGTATGGTAAGGATGGTGTTGTCGTCATGGGTGACGTTGCTGTAACTCCTAACCCAACAGCCGACCAGCTCGCTCAGATTGCTTATACTACGGCTCATACAGCCAAGACTGTAGCTGGTATCGAGGACCCAACAGTTGCTATGTTGAGCTTCTCTACCAAGGGTAGTGCCAAGGATGCTATCGACAAGGCTACTGGCAAGAGCGTATATATCATCGATAAGGTAACAGACGCAGTGAAGATTGCTAAGGAGAAGTTCCCTGAGCTTCACCTCGATGGTGAGTTGCAGGCTGATGCAGCCCTCGTTCCTGAGGTTGCTGCTAAGAAGGCTCCGGGTTCTGACGTAGCAGGTAAGGCTAACGTATTGGTAGTACCTAACCTTGAGGTGGGTAACATCGGCTACAAGCTCGTTCAGCGTTTGGGTGGTGCTATCGCCATCGGTCCTATCCTCCAGGGTATCGCTCGTCCAGTAAACGACCTCTCTCGTGGTTGCTCTGTTGACGATATCTATTACATGGTAGCTATCACAGCTTGTCAGGCACAGGATGCTAAGAAGGGAGAGTAAAATTATTAATTCTTAATTATAAATTGATATGAAAGTATTGGTACTGAACTGTGGTAGTTCTTCTATCAAGTACAAATTATATAACATGGATGATGAGTCAGTATTGGCTCAGGGTGGTGTAGAGCGTATCGGTCTTGATAACGCATTCATCAAGGTGAAATTGCCTAATGGCGAGAAGAAGCAGATCATGCACGACATGCCTGACCACAAGGAAGGTGTGAACTTCGTATTCAAGTGCTTGCTCGACCCAGAAATTGGCGCTATCAAGGACTTGAAGGAAATCGATGCCGTAGGTCACCGTGTAGTGCAGGGTGGTGATAAGTTCAAGGAGAGTGTCATCGTTGACAAGAGTGTAGAGGATGGTATCGAGGAACTTTGCGACCTCGCTCCTGTTCACAACGCTGGTCACTTGAAGGGTATCCGTGCCGTTGACTCTTTGATGCCAGGCACTCCTCAGGTTTGTGTATTCGACAACGCTTTCCACAGCACAATGCCTGATTACGCTTATCTCTATGCGATCCCTTACGAGTTGTACGAGAAGTATCACGTACGTCGTTATGGTTTCCACGGAACATCTCACCGCTACGTTTCAAAGCGTGTTTGTGAGATTCTCGGTCTCGACTACAACAATTCTAAGATCATCACTTGCCACATTGGTAACGGTGGTTCTGTAGCTGCTGTATTGAATGGCAAGGTTCTCGATACCTCTATGGGCTTGACTCCATTGGCTGGTTTGATGATGGGCTCTCGTTGCGGTGACATTGATGCTTCTGCCGTTACTTACTTGATGGAGAAGTTGAACATGAAGCCACAGGAGATGGCTGACTTCTTGAACAAGAAGAGTGGTGTGCTCGGTATCACAGGTATCTCTTCTGATATGCGTGACATCGAGAAGGCTGCCAACGAGGGTAACGAGAAGGCGCTCTTGGCGCTCCGCATGTATGAGTATCGCATCAAGAAGTACATCGGTGCTTACACAGCTGCTATGGGTGGCGTTGACGCTATCGTTTTCACAGCAGGTGTTGGTGAGAACCAGACCGACCTTCGTGAGGAGGCTTGCAAGAACCTTGAATATCTTGGCATCAAGATCAACAAGGAGGTCAACGACAAGATTCACGGTGAGGAAGCTATCATCTCTACCGACGACAGTAAGGTGAAGGTAGTAGTAGTTCCTACCGACGAAGAAATTGTGATCGCTCGCGATACAATGGACTTGGTTGCAAAGAAGTAATTCGACTTAAAATAAATATAAGGTGAAGACCCCCTTCGAAAAGGTCTTCACCTTATTTCTTTCTTATCATTATTGCAAGGATTATGAACACAAAGATTGTAACTTTCGGAGAAATATTGCTTAGAATCTCTAAGCCTGGTTATCAACGTTTATTCCAGGGTCATCGCATGAATGGCAATTATGGAGGTAGTGAGGCGAATGCCGCCATCTCCTTGGCTTACTTAGGCGATAAAGTGGAGTATGTGACCCGAGTGCCATACGGTGAGATGGGTGAGGCTGCCTTGATGCATCTGCGAGAGTACGGTCTGAATGTGAAACATGTGGTGCGTGGCGGAGACCGCCTGGGTACCTATTATTTCGAGGAGGCTGTGGCGATGCGCAACTCCCGTGTGGTCTATGACCGTAAGAATTCCTCTTTCTATACATTGAAGCGAGGAATGGTGAAGTGGGATAAGGTGTTGGAAGATGCTGCCGTCTTCCATTGCTCAGGTATTACTTGCGCCATCAGCCGTGATGCCATGGAGTCAACGATGGATGCCATCAAGATAGCTGTGGTTAAAGGTCTCACCATCGCTTGTGACATCAATTATCGCAAGAACCTCTGGGGCTACGGTTTGGAGCCTCATGATGTTCTCTTCCAGATGATGCAATACAGCGATATCATCTTCGGCGACCAGAACGAATGGGAAGTGGCGAGTGGTGTGCCTCACATTCCTTTCGAGGCTTTGGATGCCAACTATGAGATAGATGCCGAGGCTTACTTGACTTACTTCTGCAAGATGCACAAACTCTTCCCTAAGTGCAAGAAGATGGTGATGGCAGTGCGCAATCAGATAGCTAGCAGTCATCATACCCTCAGCGGCTTGCTCTATGATGCCGTGGAGAATAAACTATATACCACTAGAATATATGACATACAACCTATCATCGATCCAATGGGCGTAGGTGATGCTTTTGTTGCCGCCTATATCCATGCTCATCAGAAGTGGGGCGATGAAAATCAGTATTGCCTCGACTTTGCGCTTTCGGCAAGTGCCATCAAGAACACTGTGCCTGGCGACCAAAACTTGGTGTCGGAGGAGGAAATCATCAATAACATGACATCTTCGGGTGGAAGAATACAGCGATAATAATGATAAAGGGCAGCAATAGCTGCCCTTTATCATTATGGTTGACTTTCGCCTTCCACGTATTCTTCCATAAACATGTGCTCGCCATCGAATACGGCGTAGGTGAACTGCCATATCCAGTCACCGAGAATCATGAGACGAGTCTTCTTGCTCAACATGAGGTCTAACTCGATGTGGCGATGACCAAACATGAAGTAGTCGATGTCTTTGTGACCTTGCATGTATTGCTTGGCAAAGCGAACCAAGAACTCATTTTTCTCACCCATGTATGGTGGCTCCTTGCCATCGGCACGCTTCATACGACTATGCTTTGCCCAATTCAAACCTAAAGCCATGCCCCAACGAGGATGGATGAAATTGAGTAGGCGTTGGCAAGTGCGGTCGTGGAACATAGCCTTCAAAAACTTGAACTTCTTGTCGGGGTCGCCCAATCCATCACCATGCGCAAGATAGAATACCTTGTTATAGATTTCTGTCGTTATCGGCTTGTGATGCACGATGACGCCACACTCTTCCTCTAAATATCCGTATGTCCAAAGGTCGTGGTTGCCCGTGAAGAAATGAACTTCCACGCCCATATCGGTCAACTCCGAAAGCTTACCGAGGAAACGAGTGTAACCTTTAGGAACGACATACTTGTATTCGTTCCAAAAGTCGAACATGTCTCCCAAGAGATAAACTGCTGCTGCTTTTTCCTTGATGCTGTCAAGGAATCGTACCAGTCGGCGCTCTTGCATCCTCGCATGGGGAATGGCGAGCGAGCCCAAGTGGGCATCAGAGAGGAAATATACATTTTTTCTCATAGGCTATCGTTTTAATGTTGTTTAGAAGAGGCTTCTGTCCCCGTTCGAATGTTCGTCTTTCTGAGCTTGGTACGAGGATGATTGTTTGAGGATTATTCAAATCCCAACTCTACGCGAGCTTCCTCGCTCATCATGCTCTGGTCCCAGGCTGGTTCGAAGACGAGGTTGACATTGGCAGACTTCACGCCTTCCACGCTATCCACCTTGGTGCGAACATCTTCGAGGATGAAGTCGGCGGCAGGGCAGGATGGAGCCGTGAAGGTCATGTCGAGATCTACGTTGCCATCTTCCTTCACGTCAATCTTGTATATCATTCCAAGGTCCCAAATGTTGACCGGAATCTCTGGGTCATAGACGGTCTTGAGTACATCTACGATTCTTTCTTCTATCTGAGTCTTTTCTTCTTGTGTCATAAGTTCTTTCGTTTAGTGCAGGATAACAAAATGCTACCTTTGCAGTGATACTTTCTGCAAAGGTAGCATAATTTATAGAAAATACAAAATATTTCGGGATGATTTTTGTCTTGTATATCGGATAATACCGATGAATGAATGGAAAATCATATTTTCCCCTTGTCATGGTAGGAGTAGAAGGCTCCATCCGTCACGATGACGTGATCCATGAAGAAGATGCGCATAATCTCGCACGCCTTGGAGATTTGGATGGTCAGCAAGTCGTCGTTTTTGCTAGGGAAGGGACTGCTGCTAGGGTGGTTGTGACAGACGGCGAGGATGGTGGCATTGTTGAGAATGACTTCTCGCATGATGAGTCGTACGTCGATGGCAGTCTCTGTGATGCCGCCATGCGAGATGCGCTCCGCCTTGATGAGTTTGAAGTTTTGGTTCATCATCAGAATCCAACCTTCCTCAACGTCGAGGTCTTGCATACGTGGAAGCATGTAGTTGTAGATGGCGATGGAGGAACCGAGGTCGGGGCGTGGACCAATCTTGTCCAAGGCACGTCGCTTGCCCAATTCGCAAGCAGCTAGGATGGTGATGGCTTTGGCAGGTCCCATACCCTTGTAATTCTGCAATTCCTGTTGTGTCATCTTGCCCAAGGTGTTGAGGTTGTTGTCGCAATCATTGAGGATATGCTTCATCAATTCCACAGCACTTTCTTCTTTGGAGCCAGAGCCAATCAGGATGGCGCAGAGTTCGGCATTGGATAATGCACTAGGACCTAAACTTTCGAGTTTTTCGCGAGGCTGGTCTTCTGAAGCCCACTTCGCAATGGATAGTTTTTCGCTCATAGTCGTATGTTTCGCTTGTTTAAATGTTTTATTTATATGAATGTATTGATTGTTATAAATGCTGATTATAAAATAGAGTTTTCGCTCAGATTGAACTGTTCAATCCAGCTTTTCTAGCTTTTCGTTGATGATTTCGCTTGTTTGGAGTTTTCTTTCTTCTAGTTTCTTGTTTTGTTTATTTGTAAAATGTCTTGTTATATGCGCTAAACTCGCTCTTTCCTAATACGCATCTCTTCCACCAAGCGGAGAGAAAACCACAACCATATCCCATCAGTTGGGTGAAGGCGGCACGAATGCTCAGCAAGCCAATCTTCAGACTCTTATTCTGCTGGGTGCTGTCGATGCACAATGCAATCGAATAGAGTAGGATGAAGAACAAGCCGATGCAGCCTAATGCTGCCATGGCATTGCCTAGGGTAGGGAATACATGAGTGGTTCCCAACATATATGGCAATAAACCGAAGAACAAAAGTAAGAGCGTGCCAATCACTCCCACGGTGAAGACCATAGGAAGCAAGTGGACGAGCTTCAGACTTTCTGGATATTTCTTGTATAGGTTGATGCGTGCGATGCCGCTATTATAGACTTGTCGCCAAAACTTGCGGAAGTCGGTGCGGCGCTTGTGCCATACCCATGCCTCAGGGAACAGACGGCAACGGCAATCTGCCTTGAAGATACGGATAGAGAAGTCGATGTCTTCTCCGAAACGCATGTTGGAAAAACCATTCAACTTGAGATAGACATCACGGCGGATGCCCATGTTGAATGAGCGAGGATAGAACTTATCCATTTTCTTCTTGCCACCACGGATACCACCAGTGGTGAAGAAAGAAGTCATGGAGTAAGAAATAGCTTTTTGAGTATCTGTAAATGATGAATGTGCCTTGTCTGGTCCACCGAAGGCATCGGCAGGCTCACGGCTCAATTCATCACTTACAGCTTTGAGATAATTCTCTGGCAAGACCACGTCGCTGTCAAGTATCAAGAGATACTCGCCTGATGCTCTTTCGGCACCATAGTTGCGGCTCTGACCTGGACCAGAGTTCTCCTTATAATAATAATGTATATCCATCATGTCTTTGTATTGCTCACAAACGTCCTTGCAAGGAGTCTGCGAACCATCCTCAACAATGACCACCTCGAAGTCCTTGACCGTTTGATGGGTCAAGCTCTCCAAGAGTTCGTTCACCTCGTCGGGGCGGTTGAACACAGGAACAATGATGGAATACTTCATGTTATTATAAAGTTAAAAAAATAGTGATAGTCACACCGAGCAGCGATTACTCGCTAACACGACCGAGGTAGCTACCATCACGAGTGTCGATCTGGATAGTCTCACCCTCGTTTACGAACAAAGGAACGCGAACCTCAGCGCCTGTCTCCAAAGTAGCTGGCTTAGTGGCGTTGGTTGCAGTGTTACCCTTAACACCTGGCTCAGAGTGAGCGATCTTCAAAGTAGTCTTCACTGGCATTTCAGCCAAGAGGATAGTGCCATCAGTTGTATCAGTAACAACCTCAACAACGTCACCTTCCTTCATATACTGACCACCAGTAACGTTCTCCTTAGCGATAGGCACCTGCTCGAAAGTCTCCTGGTTCATGAAAATGCAACCAGTAGCATCCTCGTAGAGATACTGATAAGGGCGACGCTCAACGCGAACATCCTCCAACTTGAAACCAACCTGGAAGGTACGCTCCAAGACGCGGCCGTCGGCAACGTTCTTCAACTTAGTGTTCATGACAGTATTACCCTTACCTGGCTTTCTGTGCTGAAAGTCGATGCAAACCCATACTTTGCCATCCATACGGATGCAAGTACCAATCTTAATTTCCTGTGAATTAATCATTTTGTTATGTTTGAATTTTTATATAATAATCTCAAAAACGTCTGCAAAGTTACTGCAAAAACACGAAAAAGCAAAGTAAAAATCGAAAAAAACATAAATATTTAAGCTAAATTTGGAGGTTTTCTTTGTTATTTCAGAAATATTGCGTAATTTTGCAGCCCAAAAGGGCGCATTTTGCTCTCTTTGTAGTGAATATTAATTAAAAAATAAATAAGAAAAATGAAAAGAACATTTCAGCCTCACAATCGTCGTCGCGTGAACAAGCATGGTTTCCGTGAGCGTATGGCAACAAAGAATGGTCGTCGCGTATTGGCTTCTCGCCGTGCTCATGGCCGCAAGAAGTTAACTGTATCTGACGAGCACCACGGAAAATAATTCCGTCTGTACGCAGATTGAGAACGATGACATTAAAAGCAGCAAAGGGTTATGCCTTGGCTGCTTTTTGTGTTTCTAGGGGCTTCTTGATGGTAGGTTAGTCTGCAATAAATCATAAAAAGTGGCTCATTTATTTTGTAATCTCTTCGATTTGCACTATCTTTGCACCTAAAATAGTGAATAAGAATGACTTCTTCTGAATTTTTCAACAAGTTCAAGAGCAAGTACCTATGGGGAAATCTCTTTGCCATGGCTATCGTCGTGGTATTGCTTTGCGTCGGTGTCAAGTTTGGCATCGATATTTACACGCATCATGGTGAGGCGATTCCTATTCCTGATATCCGACACAAGAATTTTGCTGATGCAGAACGCATCTTGGCAGATGCTGGCTTGCAAATAGAAGTGAGCGATACGGGATTCGTACGTAATCTTCCACCTGATTGTATCTTGGAGCAGTCGCCGACTCCCGGTGACCGTGTCAAGGCTGGGCGCATCATCTATGTCACCATTAATTCGGGGCATACGCCTACACTCACAATCCCGGATGTCATCGACAATAGTTCGCTACGAGAGGCGATGGCTAAGTTGACAGCCATGGGATTTAAATTGGGACCACCACAATACATACCTGGCGAGGAAGATTGGGTATATGGTATATTGGTCAAGGGAAGGCATGTTGTTGCTGGCGACAAGGTTTCGATAGATGCCGTGCTTACCATACAGGTGGGAAATGGACAACGTGACGCTGCCGACTCCATCAACTTTGTTGAGCCGATGGATGCCCATGATGATTTTGAGGAAACAAATGAGAGTGGCGGTGACGATGACAACTTTGAGGTCGTTCCTGGTACGGAACCAACGGAGCCAACCCCTCCTTCGCATTCTCATAATCAAAACGAAATAGTAGAATAATGGACCAATTTGACGATATATATAATAATGAAGAAGAACTCTTCGATAATGAGGCAGGACTCTCCAATAATGAGGAAGAACTCTTCGAGCATTGGAAGGTAGAGGTGGATGCCAAGCAAGATCCTGTTCGTATCGACAAGTATCTTGCCGACAAGATGGCTTATCAAAGCCGCAATCGCATCCAACAGGCTGCCGATGCGGGTTTCATTCAGGTGAATGGCAAACCTGTGAAGAGCAATTATAAGGTGCGCCCTGGTGACCAAATCGCCTTGATGATGGATCGTCCTCGCCATGAGACGACCATCAAGCCAGAGGAGATAGCCATCAACGTGGTCTATGAGGACGACCAATTGATGGTGGTCAACAAGGAGGCTGGAATGGTGGTTCATCCGGGTGCAGGCAACTTCCATGGCACATTGATTCAGGCTGTGGCATGGCATCTGAAAGATATGCCGGAGTTTGATGCCAATGACCCAGAGGTGGGCTTGGTGCATCGCATTGATAAGGATACATCGGGCTTGCTGGTAGTTGCCAAGACTCCTGAGGCTAAGACTTCATTGGGTCAGCAGTTCTTCAACAAAACCACGCATCGCCGATACAATGCCTTGGTTTGGGGCAACATCGTCGAGGATGAGGGACGCATAGAAGGCAATATCGGGCGAGACCCTAAGAATCGTCTTCGTATGAAGGTGTTTGACCCAGATAGTGGAATCGGCAAAAGTGCCGTTACCCATTACAAGGTGTTGGAGCGATTTGGTTATACCACTTTGGTGGAGTGCATCTTGGAGACGGGCAGAACCCATCAGATACGTGCTCACATGAAACAGATAGGGCATCCCCTCTTCATGGATGAGACTTATGGTGGTGCCGAAATTCTGAGGGGACAACGTAGCAGCAGTTACAAGGCTTTCATCCAAAACTGTTTCAAGATATGTCCACGTCAAGCACTCCATGCCAAGACATTGGGCTTCGTCCATCCTGCCACTAAAGAGCAGATGGATTTCGACAGTGAATGGCCAGATGACTTCCGCCAGTTGATAGAGAAGTGGCGAGGGTTTATCAATGGCACTACACAAGACACATTTCAATAGATAAAGTTACATATTTAATATATAGTAAGATGGAAAATAACAAAAGAACGATAGCCATCGTATGTGGTGGTGATTCTTCTGAGCACGACGTATCATTGCGCTCAGGTCAGGGCTTGTACTCTTTCTTTGATAAAGAGCGCTATAACATATACATTGTGGATGTGAAGGGAACTGACTGGCATGTTGCCTTCGAGGATGGCGAGACTGCCGACATCGACAAGAACGATTTCTCTTTCAAGAAAGATGGCAAGCAAGTTTATTTCGACTATGCTTATATCACGATACACGGACAGCCTGGCGAGAATGGTGTGATGCAGGGTTACTTCGACCTCATCCATTTGCCTTACTCTACCAGTGGCGTGCTTGTCGAGGCCATGACCTTTGACAAGTATGTGCTCAACAATTATCTCCGTGGCTTTGGCATCAATGTGGCAGATAGCATCTTGCTGCGTCGTGGTGAGGCTTATGACGAGGAGGCTATTGCCAAGCGCATCGGTATGCCTTGTTTCGTGAAGCCTGCGGCTGATGGCAGTAGCTTCGGTGTCAGCAAGGTGAAGGAAGCCGACCAGTTGGCTCCTGCCCTTCGTGTGGCATTCATGGAGGCTGAGGAAGCGATGGTAGAGGGCTTTATGGATGGTGTTGAGATTTCTCAAGGCATCTATAAGACAGCCGACAAGAGCGTTGTGTTCCCTGCCACCGAAGTTGTGACAAGCAATGAGTTTTTCGATTATGATGCCAAGTACAATGGACAGGTACAGGAAATCACTCCTGCTCGTCTTGCGCCAGAGACTGCAAAGAAAGTGGCAGAGACTACTTCTCGCATCTATGACATCCTCCATGCCAACGGCATCATCCGCATCGACTACATCATCTCCAAGGATCAGGATGGAAATGACAAGATCAATATGCTTGAAATCAACACCACTCCAGGTATGACAGCTACCAGCTTCATCCCTCAGCAGGTGCGTGCGGCAGGTCTTGACATCAAAGATGTGCTCAGTGACATCGTCGAAAACCAATTTTAAACTGTAAGAATATGAAAATCCCTCAAGAATTTGATACCATTCGCCCTTGGGAGCCAGAAGACCTCCCGGAGGTGTTCGACCGTTTGCTTTCCAACGAACAGTTTAAGCAGGTGCTTGCTTATCTCTATCCACAGGTACCTTTTGAGATGATCGCCCGGAAGTTGAAGGCTTGCAAGACCAACATGGAGTTTCAGTTGGCTTTCGCCTATGACTTTGTGCATGGTCTCTTGAAGAAGGCTGCTACGGGTTGTGAGATGGATTGCTCAGCGATCGACAACACTCGCAACTATACATTTATCAGCAATCACCGGGACATCGTGCTCGATTCAGCCATCTTGGATGTCTTTCTGGTGGATAATCATTTCAAGACCACTTGCGAGATAGCCATCGGCGATAATCTCTTGTCGTTGCCTTGGGTCAAGGACTTGGTGCGTGTCAACAAGGCGTTCATCGTGGAGCGTGCCCTGAGTATGCGCCAAATGCTGATGTCGAGCAAGCGTTTGTCAGACTATATGCACTTTGCCATCAAGGAGAAGCATGAGAATATCTGGATTGCCCAGCGTGAAGGACGTGCCAAGGATAGCGACGACCGTACTCAGAAGTCTATCTTGCAGATGATGTCTATGGGAGGCGAGGGGAGTATCATCGACCGTTTGAGACAACTCCATTTGGTGCCACTTGCCATCAGCTATGAGTATGACCCATGTGATTATCTCAAGGCGAAGGAATATCAGCAGAAACGAGACAATGCTGACTGGAAGAAGGGACCTACCGATGACCTCGTCAGTATGCAGACCGGCATCTTCGGTTATAAGGGGCATGTTCACTATCATGCAGCTGCTTGTGTAGATGAGTTCCTTGATACGCTCGACCCAGAGATGCCAAAACAAGATATATATAATAAGGTGGTGGCATATATCGACCACGAGATACATAGTCACTATCAGACATATCCTGGCAATTATGTGGCTCTCGACATGCTCGAAGGAACTTCTACCTATGCCGACAAATATACGGCAGAGCAGAAAGCCCAGTTTGAGAAATATATCGCAGGTCAACTTGCCAAGATTGACCTCCCGAATAAGGATGAGGCTTATCTGCGTGAGCGATTGCTCACCATGTATGCCAATCCTCTCCGTAATTACCTTGCTGCCCAATAAGCAGCAAGGAGGCGGCTATAAAAAAATCATCCCGATGTGTTTCCTATCACATCGGGATGATTTATTTTTCTGCAATACATTCCATCTCTATCAACCATCCCGGTTGGCAAACCTTGGCCTCGACGATGATATGGGGAATCTGGGGATAGAATTGCTGCATCATCTTCTCTACTGCGTGGTGGTCGGAGAGGTCACGGAGATAGATGATGAAGTATTGGATGTCGTTCATCGTGGCACCTCCGTCTTTGAGCAAAGCACCGATGTTCTCCAAGAGTCTGCCCGTCTGTCTTACGATGTCTCCCTCATACATCACCTGACCATGCTTGTCGATGCTGGCTGTTCCAGAGATGAAATATATCTGCTTGTCTGGCAAGGTGAGACGAGTGCCACGCTCGAAGGCTACACCATATTCATGGGTAGGGTTCAGGTGGTCGAGCGCCTGTAGATATTTCTTGTCTTCTTCTTTGATGTTAGGAACTGTCAGAAAGTCGATACCTACAGCGGCATGCCGAACGGGTGTCGCGCCGCCGATGCCTGTGCTGGCGATGTAATGGGTATTGGCGGTAAGGCCTTGTTGGTCGAAGACATCATTGTGTGCCTTTACCACTCCTTGATAGTTGACATCAATGTCGGTCACGTAAATCCAAGTCCTGACAAGGTTACGCTCCATCGTCATCACCTTTTCTTCTGTATCTCTTTGAATGCCGCTATTCTCTACGCCTTCGTTCTCATTTCTGCAAGCTTCGTTTTCGTTCTTCAATATCTGAAAGTATTTGTCGAAGAGCATTCTGGTTTGCTCGTAGGAAGTCTTGCCTGTGGCTTCCTCTTCCGTCAGTCGGATGCTATGGAAAAGAAGGGGAACGTCATCGGAGGTGGTCTTGACCAAGAGCGAGACCTTGCTGCCATTCAATGGAGCTTGCTCCACAATGGTCAGGTTGGTGTTTGCTAGAAACTCTTGGTAGAGCAGCGAGTCTTCCAACTCCTTGATTTGGTTCTGTGAATCGCTGAGAAAGATCTTGCAGTATTGCAGGGTGCGATTCTCTATCTTTTCAGTGTCGAGATAATTGCCTAGTTTTAGATACAGAAAGTTCAAGCGATCATTGAATGACCCCTTGCTTTCTGGTGAAAGAATTGTATATTTATCCATCTTGTTTTTGAAAGAATACCTACTTATAGTGATTCCAACATGCGCTTGATGACAACTTCGGCAGAAATCTCACGGTTGGCAGCTTCTGGAATGACGAGGCTGTTCTTGCTCTCGATGACATCATCGGTTACGATGAGACCACGGCGTACTGGCAAGCAGTGCATGAACTGGCCGTTGTTGGTCCAACTCATGTGCTCCTCGTCGATGGTCCAACTCATGTCCTTGCTCAAGATCTCACCATACTGTGTTGGGTCTTTTACGCCAGGGCAACTCCAGTTCTTGGCATATACGAAGTCGGCACCTTCCAAAGCCTTCTTCTGGTCGTATTCCACCTTGGCATTGCCTACAAACTTAGGGTCCAACTCATATCCTTCTGGATGAGTAACTACGAAGTCAACGTCGGCTGCGTTCATCCACTGAGCGAATGAGTTTGGCACAGCCTGAGGCAAGGCACGGCAATGAGGAGCCCATGTCAAGACTACCTTAGGACGAGCCACCTTCTTGTGCTCCTCGATGGTGATGAGGTCGGCGAATGCCTGAAGAGGGTGAACGGTAGCGGTCTCCATGGCAAATACTGGGCGACCACTGTATTTCACGAATTGGTTGACGATGGTCTCGGCATAGTCGTAGTCACGGTCCTTCAAGCCAGCGAAACTACGTACACCAATCAAGTCGCAGAAACTTCCCATCACAGGGATTGCCTCCAAGAGGTGCTCGCTCTTGTCGCCATCCATGATGACACCACGCTCTGTCTCCAACTTCCATGCGCCAGCATTCACGTCGAGTACGATGACGTTCATACCCAGGTTCATGGCTGCTTTTTGGGTGCTCAAACGAGTACGCAAGCTGTTGTTGAAGAATATCATCAGCAAGGTCTTGTTCTTGCCCAACTCTTGATAACCGAAACGGTTTGCTTTTACTTCCTGTGCCTCGGCAAGTGCTGCTTTCAAGTCGCCAAGGTCTTCTACATTAAAGAATGTCTTCATATCTTGATTTCCTTTCTATATATTACTATTGTGTATTTGCAGTTAATAATACCTTTCATAGTGATATTACCACGCTTGGGTAACATCATTACAGTAGTTTGGTAATGTCATTACCATAGTGTGGTAATCGGATTACCAAAGCTTGGTAATATTTTGGTAATTATGCTCTGATTTGTCCGTTGCCTGTAATCAACCACTTGTAAGTAGTGATTTCTTCGAGAGCCATAGGACCGCGAGCGCCGAGCTTCTGTGTGCTGATGCCAATCTCAGCTCCGAGTCCAAACTGTGCGCCATCGGTGAAACTGGTAGGAGTGTTGACATATACGCAAGCGGCATCCACCATCATCTGGAACTTCTTCTGCGCAGCCTCATTGTCGGATACGATGCTCTCGCTGTGTCCGCTACCGTAAGTGGCGATATGCTCCAGTGCCTCATCCTCGCTAGTCACGGTCTTGATGCCCATCTGCATGCTCAGCCATTCCGTGTTCCACACATTGCCGTCGGCATTAGGACATGGGGTCTCATCGCTCACTATATCTAATAAGGTGTCGGGATAGTTGCCTTTCAATGCCTCGTAAGCTTGAGCATCTGCGTGAATCTTGACTTCTCGCTTCGCAAGGTCTTCGCAGAGCGTTGGAAGGTCGTTCAAACGCTGTTCGTGGATGATGAGGGTATCGAGGGTATTGCAGACACTGCATCTTCTGCACTTGGCATTGGTGATAATAGCCTTGCCCATCTCTACATCGCCATCCTTGTCGAAGTAGCAGTGTACCACGCCTGCACCTGTCTCGATGACAGGTACCTTGGCGGTGTCTCTTACAAACTGGATGAGCTTCTTGCCTCCACGAGGGATGCAGAGGTCGATGTAGCCCACGGCATTCAGCATCTCGCCCGTTGCCTCATGGGTAGCAGGGAGAAGAGTGGCTACGGCTGGGTCGATGCCATACTTTATCAACACTCTGTGGATAAGTTCGATACTCGCTGTGTTAGAGCAGTTTGCGTCCTTTCCACCTTTCAATACGCACGCATTTCCACTCTTGAAGCAGAGAGAGAATACATCGAAGGTGACGTTAGGACGAGCCTCGTAAATCATGCCGATAACTCCGAAAGGCACTGCCACTCTTTGCAGATGCAATCCATTGTCAAGTGTCTTTTCCTTGAGAATCCTTCCGAGCGGTGAGGGCAAGGTGCTGACGTGTCGCATGTCGGCGGCAATATCGTGGAGTCGTTGCTCCGTGAGTTGCAGACGGTCGTAAAGAGGGTTCGCCTTGTCCATCTTCGCCAAGTCCTCCGCATTCGCCTTCAGGAGCGCAGGAGTCTCAGCGATGATGGCATCAGCCACTGCCTGTAGCACTTCGTTACGTTGCTCATCGGTCAGCAAGCCCAAAGTTTTGCTTGCTGCCTTCACCTTTTGGAAAGTTTCTTTCAGTTCCATTGCTTATCCTTTCTTTGTTATAAGATAAATATTCCATGCCTATAACCTGATTGCGAGGTATGGCTTAATGATGACTGCAAAGATAAACAATATTCTTGATAATAGCAAAAATATGCAGCTAAAACCGCCATCTTTGCTTGCAAATGGATAGTTATGCAGATTTATCGCATAAATTAGGGCGTTATAGCTTCTTTAGCCACAAGTCCATGAATATCCTATTTGTCAGGATGTGCCATGAGATATAGTTCTTTTTGTCGCTCGATTTCTCTTCTGAGGTCTTCTTCGTTTGGTAGGTAAAGCTTGTATTTGGCAGCAAACATCTGGTCGTTCTTGGCAAGGGTGGAGTATCTGGCTACATCAGAGTCAGTTTCGGCACAGAGGATGATTCCTATAGTTGGGTTGTCGTCTGGTCCTTTCTTCATCTTGTCATACATCTGCAAGTACATGTCCATTTGACCGACATCCTGATAGGTGATGCGGTTGACCTTTAAATCTACAAGAATAAAACTCTTGATAAGATAATTGTAGAATACCAAGTCGATATAGTAGTCGTTCTCTTCCGTTCGGATATGCTGCTGGCGAGCTACTAGGGCATAGCCTTTCCCCATTTCCATCAAGAATTTCTCTAAGTTATCTATGATGGCAGATTCCAATTTCGATTCTTTGAGAGAAGAGTCGGAAGGTAATCCCAAAAACTCCATGACAACAGGAGATTTGATGTATTCCAGTTTATCTTGCTGGAATTCATTTGTTTTCTCTTTCATCTCTTTCTCTACAGGTGCCTTATCTTTTGACATGAGGAGACGCTCATAATATAAGGTGTTGATGTTGCGACTCAATGTGCGGTAGCTCCAACCTTGCTCGAAAGCTTCCTTTGCATACCAATCCCTTGCTCGTTTGTCTTCGATGCGAATAAGTCGCTCGTAATGTGACCATGGTAGTAGGCATATTTTAGTTTTTTGTACATGCTGACAGCTATTGTTCAATTCAGCAGACACTGTCTGCTGAATTTGTAAATCACTGAAAGATAAATAGAAACGTCTGAAAAACCTTATGTTTGTTTCTGAGAATCCTTTGCCAAACTCCTCTGTAAGTGCAGCTGATGCCACTTCTATGATATGCTCGCCATACTCAGCCCTTGCTTCTCCGTTCTGCTCCTCTTCCACAATACGTTTCCCTATTCTCCAGTTTCTTTCTACAAGAGAATAATTGACGGCAGCGAAAGCTTTGCTCCTTGCTTTGCTGACTATTTTCTTCAAATCATTTACGAGAAACTTCTCTTCTCCTTTATATGAGTGCTCCATCTGCTTCATAATTATGCCTTGTTTTATGTATGATGAGTGCAAAGATACGCTTTTTTATTGGTAAAGTGCAAAAATATGGTTAAAAAGTTTGCGGAAACCAAAACTTTTGTTATCTTTGCATCGTCAAGCCCTTGCTGAAAGCCCTCGTGGGTGGGATGCTTAGGGAGACACATATACATAAAAGGCGTAACTGTACGCTTTGGTTTTGACGTGTTGGAACTTCGCAAATTCAAACTGTTAGTCAAAAACAAAGCAACGGGAACGCCCCTTGGGTGTATTGTATACATTCCTTTCAAGATGCAGTATTCATTTCTATGTATCTTGTTGGATGCCTATATATACATTTACGTGGGGCTTTCAGCGTTGCTCGTTTCGGCTAACAGGGCAATGCGAAGGCCTCAACACGTGGAACGAGCAGCAGACTGGCTCCACGTTTTTTTTTTGTGTATGGGTGGTTAAACTTTTTAAAAGCACGAGGAGCCACGTGAGGAGGGTTGTTTAAGCATGCCATGCAATGGATAGAATTCCAAATAGAAGATAATTATCGTGGGCGAATTTCTTGTAGAGGATATTTGCCAAGTAAATTAGCTGTGGACTTTTTGACGCAGCTAAATTGAGAGTGTGAAGAAAAAGTAACGTGTAAATACAAAATGTTATGGACATAAATGTTGAAACAGCAAAGAGGATGCTGAAAGAGGAAGTTGAAAATGCGCCTTATGTAATAGAAGAGTCATTTGGAAATGCAGGTACCTATCGTAAATTGATTTCGTTCTTTGTGGCAGTTGTTAAAGATGATACTGTCAGTAGAGAAGATGCGAAGGAGTGGTTGTGCTCTCTTTTCTCTAAACAATCACCAAAAGAACACGAGTTGTTTAAAGTTCGTGTTGATAGTATCTTGACAGCATTGGAATATTTGTATAACACGAAAATGGTTGTGCTATGAAAAGATTTTTGTTGAGTTCATTACTTGCTTTTACCAGTCTTTGTATGTACGCAGTAGACCCAAATGGAGTGAGAGTAGATTTTGAAGATTCAGATGGAGACTCTGGAAGTTTAGTGCTTATGGCATTAGTAGGCATGGTCTTATTTCCTTTTGTGGCATTTGTCTATTTAAGTGGTAAGGATAAGGATTTTAAATGGGGCTGTCTCTCTCTTGCTGGCATTCCGCTTTGTGTATATATATTGTTCAAAAGTTGTACAGGTTGGTAATAGTAAATCTCAAACATTACATAAATAAGAGAAAATATGAAAAAGTTTTTAAAAATCGGGCAACTTGCTTTAGTAGTAATGTCGCTAATTGGTTTAAATTCGTGTGAGTTAGAAAAGAAAATACGAAAGCATTTTGGTGGAAAAGAGCAGCCGGAAGCGCAAACTGCTAATGCTCCCGTTGCACAAGAACCTTCGTATAAGACACCTGAGCCTAAGGTGGATGGAGTTTTTCAAGTAGAAGCTAGAATATATCGAATTATAGACAATTATGACGGAAGTGTCACCCTGAAGGCTACAGATCATATTGTTCCTATGAAAATTGAACATTATGATAATGGCCATATGTATGCCAAAGGTAGCATGGAGGTGCGTTTTTCGAAGATCTCAGGATATGAATATGAATGTGGCCCTTTTACAGATCTCTTAGGACGACAACTAGAAAATGCTATATATGCATTTAATACAGACAAAGTGATATAGTTGTGTTATATGGTGTCATTTCATAAGATAACAAATGCACCATGTCAAAAAGGTGAAACACTGTCTCACTTTTTGATATGGTGCATTGATATTTATTTCTTCTTTCTAGTCTAATCGTTTCTATGAAGAGATTCTTGGTCGATTTGCTTGTCCATAATCTTACATTATTTCTAGCTATACTTTGCAAAAATACAAATTTATTTTGAAGTATAGTTAGAAATAATGCAAGAAATATTGTTTTTTAACAGTATGGACTAAACACAGGTTTATGCAGGTGCTCGGAATTGGGCTCACCTGTAAAAGCGTGTGGATGTAATATACTAAATTCAGCCATTTTCCGTTTTCTTAAAAAGAGAACAGACAATGAACGAATATTTGTTACTTGTAAACTTTATTTTATATTAAGGAATGTAGGATTGGTTTAATCTGAAAAATGTACGAACCGCTGGCTTATAAAAATTTATGCATAGCCACACGCTTTTGCAGGTGATCCTGTATTGTTGCAGCTGTGATAACTCCTTCGGATTTATTCACATGTTGTATGGTCACGCTACCAATGTATGGACTTTATGAACTAAGTATATTGATAGTTGGTCGAGCAAACTGAATGGCTGTGCTTGGAAGGCAATGCTTGTCTATCTCTTGAAACATAGCTTCTCGAAGTTTGTCCATAGAATAGTTGTGGAGGTATTCCCAAGCATCGTTCAAATCACGCAAAGGACGACGCTCTTTTACGAGTTTTATCTTTAATGCCTTGCAGAATGCTTTCAGAACAGATTCTGTTGCAAGGTCGGGAACGGAAATTTGTAAAGGACAATGCCCTAAGTTGTCAAATTCCATGCAAAGATTAATCAGAACAGTCTGTATTTCTTTTACGTTTCTTGTCTTTATCAACTCAGGCTTGAATACCTGACCATTGCCTTTGTTGACTGCCAAGAGGCATTCCGCAAAATATCCTTCCTCGTCATCCTTATCTTTGACGGGGCCGGGATAGTGTATCCAACGACATTGTACTGTGCCTGCTTTCTGTAAGTCTTTTGTTGTAAAAAAGGCAGGCATGTTGACAATGGATTCTGTGGCTTCAGTTGCCATCGCCTCCAGCTCTTTTTCTTCACTGATGTCGTAGGCTGGCAATTTTATGGTATTGCAGATGTAGCCATTCCCCTTATGTTTCATGAGTATGGCTTCCTTGCCTCCTTCTTTGGATGGGTATTCTTCATATTCGTCAAATCCGATGGCAACAACATCGTCTCCTGCTATCTTGATGAATTTGGCAAGGCTTATGGTCGCTACCAAAGCCTGGTGTAAGACTTCTAAATCTTCGGGTGTGCAGTTGTCCGGTTCTGGTACTTTATGTGTGCGGTGAGCATAAAAGTCTGCTTTCCCATTCTCGTTGAATGCAAGTTGTACGCAGTTGAAGTTGGCAATACGCTCAAATGCCAGCTTATGGTCTTTAGAGACATCTAGTGTTAACGTATCGAGGTATGTTCTGAAACCTCTGGTTCCAATATAGACGCCTAGACCGATATGTTTTCCTACATTTCCCATGACGCAACAGTAAGCAATTCTGCCATCTTCTAATTCTACTGCGAAGATGTCGGAATCTGATAATAGTTCCCAGAGCTTGGTCTTGTGAAATTCCTGTGCCAGGGCTTCTAGTTGTTTCTTGTTGATATTCTTCATATTTTTTCTTGTTTATATTCTCTTTAACCATAGATCCATGAATCTGTCGTAGATGATGTAGCCTTCATTCGTTCTATAAACGAGTTCCTTTTCTTCCAAGACTTTGAGGGCTGCTTTGGCACTGCTGGCGCCACTCAGATGATGCTCTCTGATAAATTTGCCTGATGTAGGTTGGGTAACGATGCCTTCCTTGGCAATGGCTTTTAATAGGATGAATTGATTCTCAGTGAAGAATTGGACTAGACTTTCGAACTGTGGCTCACGACCTTGGAGAATTGAGAGAAGGGCGGCATTAACCTGTTCGATGCTATCAACGGTCTCTTCTGTTTCATAGAGACGGTTCATGATACATTGAACATACCAAGTATGTCCCTCGAACAAGTTATAGATATGTTCGAAGATTTCTTCAGAAAGATTTCCACCTTTCCCTTTAAAGAAATGTGAGCAGAAATCATAATATACATCTTCTTTCAGAGGCTTCAACCCCAATATCTCCGTGCTTTGGTAGAAAGGATGCTTGGGGGAACCGAATATCTCTGCCATCAGGTGGAACTTGCTGCCAGAGAAGATGAAGTGTACATGCTGGGCAAACTGGATGTAGGAACGCAGCAGAGCTTCCGTACCTTTCTCAGGGTATTCGGCAATCTGCTGGAATTCATCAATGGCAATGTATATCTCCCTACCACTTTCATTGAGATAATTGAAGATGCTACGCATGGTCATCTCCTCTTGGCTAGGCTCGATGGTGATGGAAACGCTAGGTTCCCCAGTCAATGGATCCATGCTGAGTACAGGGCGCAAAGCACTGAAAAAAGCAATCGTTTTCTCGATAAACGAAACATTTTTGCGAACGATGTCGTTGATGACCATGACTCCCAGCTGCTCCACAAAATCGTGCAAATTCTTGGTAGCGAAAATGTCTAGGTATAGGCATACGGCATCCCTCTCTTCTTTCTGGAGATAGAAGAAGGTATTCTTGATGAGTCCCGTCTTGCCAATTCTACGAGGAGAGATAAGTGTTACGTTCCTGCCGTTCTTCAGATGAGATAAAAGGGTAGCAGTCTCTGCTTCTCGATCGCAGAAATACTCAGGACTTTCATACCCTTGATAGATGAAAGGATTCACTAATTTCTTGTTACCTAGTTTCATACGCCATTACATATTTTATGTTACAACTTTTTTGTAATGGCAAAGATACGGCTTTTTCCTGAATAGAACAAATAAAAAGCCCAGAAAGTATATACTGGGCTAAGAAATGATATAAACTTCTCTATGTTTGTCTGATGTTCCCTTGGCGATTTTATATCTTATTTGTCAGGATGCGCCATGAGGTACAACTCCTTTTGTCGCTCTATCTCTCTTCTTAGGTCTTCCGGGGTAAAAACTAAACATGAAGAGTATATTAAGACGAAAAGGGAAGGCTTATGAGTTCAAGCCTTCCCTTCCTTCCACTAAGAAAAACATTATTGATTGAATAGATGACAGATTTCTTGATTTACTTTTCTTACTCTATCTTCTTCCACCTTGATCACTTTACGGTCGTATGTCATTAAGCCATTCACTTCTCCTTCCACATCCGTGGTCTGGGTATAGACGGCAGCAGAAAAACCTGTGTGAGCCAATTTCTTAAGCTTTTCGGCATACTTCACGTACTCGTCGGTAACTTCCTTTGCATTCTTGAACTGAACATATCCCCAGTTCTTATCAGTCTGCCAAAGATGCCCTTTGATAGGTAAGCCAATGCCACCATATTCTCCTAGAACAGTAGGTCTTTCTCCATCGGCTAGATACATCTCTGGACCTGGGTAGTTGTGAAGGTCGAGCATGTCTCCTGTATGATAGAAATTGCCACCACTGGCAGGGTTCACCAAGCGAGAAGTATCATATTTCTTGGTCCATTCTGCTATTTCGACCGTCTTGAACTGTCCCCATGCTTCATTGAATGGAACCCATGTAACAATGGAAGGATAAGAACGTAGGCAATCCATGATCTCTTTCCATTCCTTCTTGTAGTTGGCTTCGGATTCTGCAGAACGTATTACTTCTGAGCCATTGAAATACTGGTGATTCTGCCATTGAGGTGATTTGTCTCCACTAGGCATGTCTTGCCAAACCAAGATTCCTAATTGGTCGCAATAGGTGTACCAGCGTGCTGGTTCTACCTTCACATGCTTGCGAATCATATTGAAACCGAAGTCTTTGGCTTTTTGTATGTCATAGCGGAGTGCCTCATCCGTAGGCGCTGTATATAAACCGTCAGGCCACCATCCTTGATCCAATGGACCAAACTGGAAATAATCCTTGTTGTTCAGCTGTAAACGAACGATACCATTACCATCTCTTTGGGTTGAGATCTTTCGCATGGCAGCATAACTCTTTATTTTATCTTGCAATTTACCGCCACTGAATAGTTTTACCTCCACATCATATAACGAAGGAGATTCTGGCGACCATAGCTTAGGATTCTCAATGGCGATATCTATCGGCTGACCTACAGCACCTTTGGCATTGGCAACAACAGTGTTTCCGTCTTTGACCTGAATGTCAACAAGGTCTCCCCAAGTAGTTCCTTCTGTAGCAACATGAACGGTCAACTTTTGAGAGTCAATATCTGGAGTTGATTCGATATGGGTGATATGCTTGTTGTTGACAGGCTCCATCCATACGGTTTGCCAGATACCAGTAACAGGGGTGTACCAGATGCCATTAGGATTTGCATTTTGCTTTCCTACAGGTTGGTAACCATCCGTTGTCGGGTCCCACACTTTTATCACCAGCTTCTGATTTCCCGGCTTGAGATAATGTGTGATATCGAAACAGAATGGAGTATATCCACCCGTATGTGAGCCGATTTTAATGTCATTCAGATAGACCTCAGTCTTCCAATCGACTGCTCCAAAATGCAGCAATACCGTCTTGCCCTTCCAAGATGATGGAACCGTAAACGTGCGCTTATACCAGAGTTCCTTGTCTTTGCCAACTTGCTTTTGTACACCAGATAGACTTGATTCCACGGCAAAAGGGACTAAAATCTTGCCCTCAAAGGCTTGTGGCTCTTTTTGTCCGATTGGTTGGATGGCGTATTCCCAAAGTCCATTTAAGTTGGCCCAGTTGGAGCGTTCCATGATAGGGCGGGGATATTCGGGCAACACATGGTTGGGATCCAAGGTCTCAGCCCATTTTGTCTTGATCTTGTCTCCTGCAGGTTTCCACGGAGAGTTGGGAGCTTTGGCAGTGGCGGTCAAGCTCATCAAAGCTAAAAATAGCCAGGTTAATGCGTTCTTTTTCATTTGCCTTTAGTTTTTAAAATAGGGTTTGTTACTTTCTATGGATGTTATGTTGCCAGCCACTTGCGGCCAGTCGTTGATCCATTCCACCTTGTCCATGAAGAGTAGGCGGCCCCCGTCTGGGTCGGATCTTAAGAATCCATGATAGATCATCCAGTCTTGTTGTTTGTCATCGGTGATAAACTCAGCATTGTGTCCTGGACCTGCAACCAAGTTGCTGCCATGTAGCAGTACATCGTAAGCTCCATCAAGCATATTCTTTCCTTCTTTCGTTGTGTAAGGACCAAAGAGGTTCTTGGAACGTCCATAGATGACTTGATAGGTGCTGTTGACTCCCTCGCAGCAAGTACCTGCCGAGCCAAAGAGATAATAGTAGTCACCATGTTTATGGATATAGGTGGCTTCCATCTGGTTGCCTGCAACTTGTACAGGTTTTGTGCCTGGCTTGAGGGCGAGTCCATCTTCCGTTAATTCTGCACCAAAGATGCCATGGAAGGAGCCCCAAAACAAGTATTTCTTTCCATGATCCTCTATATAGAAAGGATCTATGCAGTTCTGTATGCCAATGTCTTGACTGATGAACAAGGCTCCATGGTCGATGAAAGGACCTTGAGGAGATGTGGCGGAGGCGATGCCAATACCGCAAGTCCATTCTCCTCCCCATTCTGATTTGGAGTAATAGAGCATGTAGCGTCCATTCACGACATTGATGTCTGGGGCCCAAATACCACCTTGCGGATTCCATTGTGGGCGTGAGCTATCAGTGAAAGCTGTACCTACATAGTTCCAGTTGACCAAGTCTTTGGAGCGATAGATTGGGAGATTGCGTATGTCCTCCGTGGCATACAAATAGAAATAGCCATCGCCCGCCTTCGTCACAGTTGGGTCAGGGAGTGAAGTCGAAACGATGGGATTATGGTATTTAGCAACTTTTGGCTGTTTGGGAGTTGGTGATTGCTCGATGTCATTCGACACCGAGCAATTTGTGGTAGTAAGACCGAACACAATACATAAACCTAAACAACTTATCATGTTTTTATTCATTATCTGTTCTGGAATTCTTGATTACAATTACCAATCTGGGTTCTGGGTCAGGTTAGGATTACGCTCTATCTCTGATTGTGGGATGGCAAACACTTTGGCATGCTCACCCATATATCCGTTGGTATAGCGCTTGGTTCCCCAAATCTCAGTCATACCATTGGCACCATTCAACTGGGCAGGATCGCTGACAGTCGTACGGTTGGTACCGATCTTACGGTCCATCCAAGTATCCCAACGAATCTGTTTCCAGTAGAGCTGTCCTTCTCCGCAGAGCTCCCATCCGTATTCATTGCGAATGCGTTCTCTCAGGTCGTCTTGTCCTGACACTTGGGTCCATTCGTTGCTGTTCAGTAAGGCCAAACTTGGGATACGTACTCTAACCATGTTGACGTATTTGATGGCTTCTTGAGTCTGTCCGGTCTCGTTCAAAGCTTCTGCCAATGACAAAAGTGCTCCTGCATAACGGAAAATAGGGGTGTCGATGTCGCTGTTCAAGGCATTCTTCATCTCTCTTCCTTCTGGTACGTACTTACGCCAGAGATAGTAGAAACGGTCGTTGGTATCGGTACGCAAGTCGTAAGGTGCGGCATTGTCTGAACCGATGTAAGGCCAACGGAGGGTATAGTCCCAGCAGTCGGCGGTAGCACCACCTTTATAAGTAGAGTAAGGAGTAATGAAGTTCATCAACATACGAGGGTCTCTGTCCTTGTAAATCTTGAGAATTCTCTCCTCATTGCCATTCTTGTCATACTTGCTCATGTCTGATCCGTATGTCACCATTTGATTATAAGCAGCTTTCAACTTAGGGTCACTTGCATTAGGGTCAAGTCCATTGCGGAGGAAATATACGGAACGTTCCTTAGGTGTCATGCTAGAGTAACCAGGAATGGCCTCGTCCATTTTGAAAGGCTTACCGTTGGCATACTCGTATGAGTCAACGAAGTATGGGTTAGGAATCAAGTTGTTCCAGCAGCCAAATCCATCTGCGGTATAAGTGACACGGTTGCCCTGTGTACGTGCCAACAAGGACCCCATGCCATCTTCCTCAGAATATTGATACTGGAAGATGTACTCATCGTTTCGCTCGTTAGCAGCCTTGAACATGTTCTTATAGTCTGGGAACAACTCAAAGCCCATGGTAGTGATAGCCTTGAAGTCGGCAACAGCCTTGTCCCATTGCTTCAGCCACATATATACTTGGCCACGCAGATAGTAGGCGCAAGCTTTCGTTACACGCCCATAGTTGGAATCGGATGTAGAATACTTGTTAGGCAAGTTAGGCTCTTCGATGGCTTCGGTGCAGTCTTTGATGACTTGCTCCCACACTTCAGCCTCTGTGTTGCGGCCTTTGGTGTCTTGACCATATTCTACAGGCTCTGTATAGATAGGTACGCCACGCCAGAACACGTTGGCACGATAATATGCCCAAGCTCTCAAGAACTTGCATTCTGCGATGTCTCTGGCACGCTCTTCTTTCGACATGCTAGTACATTTATCGAGGTTGCAGACAACGTTGTTCGTACGATAGATTTCCTCATACAATCTCTTCCATAAGTTGGCGAAGCCCCAATAAGTGGAGTTGCAACGTCCGCGGCACCAATCATAACCTCCCCAGTTGGCATCAAGGTCGCAAACATCGGTTGCGGCATCGAAGTTCTGCCAGTCTGGTGTCTCATATCCATTCTCATAATAGAAACGCTCGTATGCTCCGTTTACTACAGCATTGGCCATGTTGTATGTGCTCCAAACAAGGTCGGTACCTACACGGTCGGTTGGCTGGGTGTCTAGAAAGTCGGATGAGCAAGCTGTAAAAGCAGTTCCTGCAGCAACCATCAATAGGCCACCTAATATATGTTTCTTCATATTCGTTTTCATATTGCTGATATTTTATAATTTAGAATGTTACGTTAAGTCCAAAAGAAATCTGGCGCATGGTTGCATAACCTTCTCCAGAACGAGTCTCTGGGTCGAGGCCAGGGAAGTCTGTGATCGTCCAGAGGTTCTCACCTGAGAAGTAGATGCGAAGGTTCTCTGCATAGATACGCTTCGAGATATTCTTTGGAAGTGTATAACCAATGGTGAGGTTACGCAACTTGATGAAATCGCAATTATAGAGATGGAAGGTGTTGTCAAGTGCGTCACTCATACTTGGGTTCTCCAAAGACATACGTGGGTTCTTGGAGGTGAGATTGGTACGAGGGTCGGTTGGATTCTCTGGATCGTAGAAATAGTGATCGCTGGCAATCCACTGAGGAACAGATAAACCGAATACGACGTTGGTTGAGTTTTGACCAATCTCTCTCCAGTAAGTAGAGAAACCTGTAGCACCACCCCAGTTCATGGAGAGGTCGAAGCCATTCCATTCTGCGTGCATCTGGATACCAAAGTTGAACTTAGGAACCATAGACTTGCCGGTGAACTTCTGGTCGTAGTTGCCACCATATACCTTATCTCCGTTGGTATCAGCATAGATATACTCACCATACCAGATGGCATTCTTGGAAACATTATGCTGAGGCTCGAAACTATAGCCAGCTGCAATCATGTCTTGCACCCATTTCAAGTCTTTCTCTGTGCGTATCATACCGTCTTTAGGACCACCGTTAGGATCGACAGCACCACTGGCATCGTAATAATTGCCTTTACCAGAATAGATAGGATATACATAGAACTCGTTCATCATGTGGCCTTCCAACAAGCGCTGATTACCTCCTGATGACACCTCACCGAGATTAGAGTAATAAGCATCTGGGTCGTTAGGGTTTGCACCCCAACCCTGAACGAGCTTTCCCTTATACTTGGTGACGCGGTTCTTGTTCCATGAGCCGTTTACTGCAACACCGTAAGTTACTTTGCCCACCTTGTCTTCCCAACGGAGTGTAGCCTCGAAACCTTGGTTGCTTACACTGGCAAGGTTTTGCAACGGCGCTTGCTTGTCACCGAATACGAGACCGATGGTAGGACGATAGAGAATACCTGTGGTACGCTTGTCATAGTAATCAAGTACTCCTGACAGACGACCATTCAGTGTGGCGAAATCCAAACCCAAGTTGAAGGTCTTGGTCGTTTCCCATGTCACATCCATGTTAGGCAAGTTCAGTAGATAGAAACGTGGAACCTTTTTGCCACCCATGATTGTGTAACCGGTCTCATACCAAGATTGGTATGCATAGTTGTCAACTGAAGAGTTACCCAACTTACCGTATGATACTCTGAGCTTCAAGTTGTCAAATGCACTGAGGAAAGAATTCTTGGCAAAGTTTTCCTCACTGATACGCCATCCAGCTGATGCTGAAGGGAAGAAACCCCAGCGGTTGTCTGGAGAGAAGCGAGATGAACCATCATAGCGGGCATTGGCCTCAAAGAGGTAACGAGAATCGTAGGCATAGTTCAGACGTCCAAACCATGAACGATAAGTATATCCAGTGAAAGAACCTTTGATGTATTCTGCTGAAGTCAGGGTGTTCAGGTCGCTGATGGTTTGGTCTATCATACCCATCTTCTTGACATCAGTATTACCATTGCTATTCTTGCCTTCCTCAAAACCGACGAGTGCACCTACGTCATGTTTTTGGGCGAAAGTGTGGTTCCAGTTGAGGGTGTTGGTCCACTTCCAGTTGTAGTAGTGGTTGTAATACATGTATCCAGCCAAAGTCTCCAATGATGTGGCAGAGCTAACCACTTCGTTTCTGCTGAAACTGAAGCTCTCATTGCTACCCTCTGTCAGTTTATGGCGTGTATTGTAGAAATCATATCCAAAGTTGGTCTTGAACGTAAAGTCCTTGAGAAACTTGATTTGTGCATACGCAGTGGAGTAGGCATGTGTCGTCTTCTTGTAGCTATCGCCTTGACCGTTGAGAAATAATAATGGGTTGTGAGCGGCTCCATCTTCCATGGAAGTCTCGATGCCACCATATTTGCCATCGTAATAAGGATAAATGCCAGGTACGGTCTTCAAGAAGTCCCAGCTGCTTAATGCATCTACGTTGTTTCTATCCTTATCGGAATGAGAACCCCATACTTGTGCACCTACTTGGAGCCAGTTGGTAACGTCTGAAATCAACTTCAAGTTGATGGAGTACCTCTTCATGCCTGAGCGTACAATCATACCAGGGTTGTCAAGATAAGTCAAGCCCAAGTTATAGCGAGTGCGTGTGTCTTTTCCTGACAAAGAGATGGAATGCTCCTGCATCACCTTGGTCTGATAGATCTCGTCATACCAATCTGTATTTGGGTATGCCACGTAGTTAGGATAGCCCGACTCTGCCAATCCGTTTGGATTTGCCTCTGCGTCACGCCATTGCTGGATCACAGATTCTAGATATTTGCCAGCAGTGCCAATGTTCTCACAAGCTTCGTTGACGATAGACATGTAGTCGGCATAGTTGGACATGAAACGAATGAGCTTGGAAGGTGAGTTGATGGATAAACGACCAGAATAGCTGAGGTTGATCTTACCTTCTGTTCCGCTCTTGGTGGTAACCAAGATGACACCATTGGCACCTCTGTTACCATAGATGGCACAAGAGGCGGCATCTTTCAATACAGAGATACTTTCAATATCCATCGGATTAATTTCAGACAAGCTCATTTCCATACCATCAACTAATACCAAAGGGCTAGCATCGTTCATAGTTCCAACACCACGGATATTGACAGAGAAGTTCTCCTCGCCAGGTTTTCCAGAACCTTGGATGATATCGAGACCGGCGGCCATACCTTGCAGCGCCTGTGCTGCGGTGGTGACAGGACGGGAGTTGGTTTCTTTGGCAAGATCTACTGATACAACAGATCCTGTAAGGTTTACTTTCTTTTGGGTGCCATAACCTACAACCACGACTTCATTCAGAGCATTCTGCTCTTCTTTCATGGTAACAGTTAGGTTGTTGGCAGCAGGCAACTTGACATCCGTGAATCCAATATATGAGAATTTAAGCATCGCATTGCTTTTCGTCATGTTGAGAGAGAAACTGCCATCTAGTCCTGTTACAGTTCCATTTTGTGTTCCCTCTTCCATGATGGTTACGCCGATGAGAGGCTCTCCATTGGTGTCGAGAACTTTTCCACTTGCCGTTGCTTTCTGCTGAAGAATGGCTGCAGAATGTGTAAAATACTTGTTTGGCGTCGATGCTCCTTCTGCCATTGCAGATGCAATAGACATGAGAGCAATGCTTGTTAGTAACAAATTCTTTTTCATATTCTCTTTTTGTATTAGGTTGTGACTGCCTTTTGAGCAGGTCTTAAACGTTAGATAATTCATACATGATGGACTTCCTCTTATTTTTTGAGGAAGTTGTCAGTACGGTTTGGTGAGTACATTTCCCACAGTGATGCTACTGTCCAGCCTGGGGCGAAGTAATTGTTGTAGAATCCCTTGCCATTCATGCCATAGTCCCAAGTTGTGTGCTGTACCACCTCTGGATAGAAGCCTGGTACGGCAATGCCACAGTTGCGCTCCTTGGTAGGCATCAATTGTGAGAGTGAGGTGAAGATGACATCGTAGATCTGCTGGAATCTTGGTTCGTTCACTTGCTTGCTCAACCATTTGACGATGTGAGGCAGCTCAAAGACGAATACGTCGATGTGGTTGTTTTCTACAGATACGTTACCCCATCCACGTGTCTTGAGACCTAAGTCGCCGTGCATTTGTCCTTGGGCAAATGGCACGTCCCATAAGTAGTACCATGACAGAGCGAAGTAAGCTGCTTTCTGGCAAAGGTTGATGTAGCGTTGACGTTCCTTGCCTTTAGTTACTGAAGCCATGTAATAGTTGGCGGTGACAGCAGATATGGCAGCTTCTTTGTCCTCGCAGTTGGCATCGAGGGTTGAGGAGAAATAGTCACTCTTTGAAATGATGTTCTTCTCCAGATAGTCGATGGTTCGGCGAGCTGCCTCAAGGTATTGCTTCTTGCCAAAGTAACGATAGCCCATCACCAAGGCTGATGTGGCAGAAGGAGTGCTTCCACCTGAGGCGTCTATATCGGAACCGTCGTCGTGGAACTTTCTGGCAAAGTTACCGTCCTTTTTCTGTAGCTTGAGGAAACCATCCAAGATTTGCTTGATGTGATTCTCCCATTCTGCATGCTTGCGTCCTTGGCTCTTCTCGTATTTCAGATACAAAAGGATGGCATAGACGGCTTCTGATTGTTGGCGAATGGAGTGAACGGCTTTCTCATCGGTAGGGAATCCCTTATTGAAGTTCACGTCATCGTAGAAGTAGCCTGCACTGGTGAAACCATGTTGTAGGAAACTCTCAAGAATCTCATTTCCCATGTTCACCAAGTCTTTTTCCTGATGTTGCTCTCCATATTCTATTGCGTTGAAGGCATTGAGCAATACTCTTCCGCAGAAACCAATCTGCATGGCAGGATATGGCTTGCAATCATAAGTGAGCAATGTATGTCCTGAATGATATTTCAATGGATAACGGTCTATGTAAGAGCGTCTGAAATAGTTGCATAATCCTTTTTTCATTTCGTCTGGTCCGAAGAGCGGAGTCAGAGGTTGTGGATTGTAGATGTCAAAGCATTTCTTCCACATGTTGGTTACGTGTTCTCCATAATTGTTGGCAGAGCCATCGATGATTCTCCAAGTGATGGTCTTGCTCTTTCCTTTTTCTAGCTTTGCGTATGTGAAGATTGGAGCGATAAGTGTTAGTTTTCGGATATAGCGCTTTGGGGTCTCTATATATGGATAACCAAAGGTAAGGGCTACGTCGTTGTGCTCGCTGTCGAAACCGAGATATCCCAAGGAGGTTTCTCCACTGAGAATGACTTCCCCGCTCGTATGGGTGGTCAGGGTCTCGCTGGAACTGTCAAGACAGCGCATGACGGCTATCGATTTTTTCTCACTCTCATTGAAGGCACTGGTCATCGGGGATGATAGGCGGTCTTCTCTGAAATTCCAACTCTTCGAAGTGTGGAAGGCTGGCGCCTCTTTAGGAGAGCGAAGATTTAGGTGATACCAGAAACCAGGCAAGTAGAACTCGCTGCCATTGGAAGGCAAACCCGTGTTGAGGCTGGCTTCGAAGTTGTAGAAGGCTGTTTGTCGTGCCGTCAGCGTAACCTGGTAGATTTGGTCTTTGCCGTCATTGGTTACTTGTTGCTTGATTTCGATAGGCAAGGCAGAGCCATTTGCTGATACCAATTGTCCGGCATCCTCCTTCAGTGAATAGGTGACGGCAGGATTGCCTGGCTGCTTGATGCTAATCTTCGTCTTGACATCAAGAGCATTGGAACATAGTGTGACAACTGTGAGTGCCACTGTAAGTAATGTTCGTCTGTACATAGTTGTATAATAGTTAGAGTTATTTCTTATATAAATAGGTAAACGTATTCTCTTCGATGGTAAAACTACCATTCTTGAAGTTCAATCCTACGAGAGCGGTCTTGCGAGGAGCTACCTCCGTGAAGCTTTGGTGCGTGTGGAATACGTACTTCCACTTGCCTGCATCATCTAGAAAAGCATCTCCATGTCCTGTTCCATAATACCCGATGTTAGTTCGTGAGATGATAGGTGCATTCAGCTTGGTCCATGGTCCGTATGGATTATCGGCTGTGGCTATGCCCACTGCATAATCAATGTTGCGAAAGTCGTTGGCGGAATAGAACATATAATAGGTGTCGCCGATATGCAAAACCGTTGGGCCTTCTGTCACTTTCCATGCCACTTGTTCGGTATCTTCCCATGGTAAGCTGGCGCTGATGCATTCCTTGGCGGTTTCTTCCTTGATGGAACTAAGGTCGTCTGTCATCTCGGCTACATAGATGCGATTGCCGTTTTGTAGTCTTACATGATAAAGATACACCTTACCGTCGTTGTCAAATAATACGTAGGGGTCAATGGTCTTGCAAGGTGCTTGAACCATCTGCTTGTTGGGTTGACTGAATGGACCCAATGGCGATGGGGCTGTGGCTACAGCAATTTGCTCATTGGCTGTATAGAACATATAGTAGGTGTCGCCTCGTTTGGCTACTTGTGGCGCCCAAAAACCTGTGGTCCCGAACGAAGTGTTGCTCGTGAGGCAAAAGCCGTTTTCCTTGCCAACAGGTCCAGACCATTCCTTGAGATTCTTCGACTGATAAACATAGAAGCCTTTGTCGGATTGAGCTCCTGTGCCATATAAATAATAGGTGCCATCGGTATCTCTGAAGATGGTAGGGTCGGCTTCTGTCAAGACAGTCTTTTCCTCCTTGTTGTTATCTTTATTGTTGATCTCAGGATATTGTGGCTCGTTTGAACTACAAGATGGTATCATGAATAGGGAGGCCATGCATGTAGAGAGTAGCCGTGCTGAAAGGATGGTTGTTCTTTTGTTCATCGTTATAGCAATAATTAGATTGTTAATTTCGATTGCAAAAGTACATAATATTTTAATGCCATCATGGGTAATATCGTCTTGGATATGGGTAATTCTGTCTAGTCTGGTCAAAAATACTTGTAAAAAGTGCAGGATTACCTATAAAAAAGGCTATATTTGCACTTGAAATAAAAGTAACATAGATGAAACAAATACTCTTGACCTTAGTTTTTGCTGTAGTCAATACATGGTCAGCATGGGCCTTGGACTTCTGCTTTCGACATCTCAATACCTCTAATGGCTTGCCTAATCAACAAGTGGAAGCCATCGTGCAAGATGCCGATGGATATATCTGGATTGGTACCCGAAATGGGTTGGCCAAGTTTGATGGTTATAATGTGCAGACTTATTACCATCAAGAAGGAATGGCACATTCGTTGATACATAATTTCGTTCATGGACTGTTTTTGGATTCCAAGAAGAACTTGTGGGTTGCTACCGAAAATGGTGTGAGCCGTTATCGCTCCAGAACGGATGATTTCCAAAATTATGGCAATGTCAAAGGGTATTGCACTAGTTTCGTGGAAACGAAAGATGGCCGAATCCTGACGGGGCATGACAAACTCTTTGTCTATGACAAGAAGACGGATGCCTTCTCCGTTTATCCGTCTCTCAACTATGGAGTCATCGCCTCCATGGCAAGGGACGGTAAGGGTAATATCTTTGTATCTACCAACAAGGCTGTCTTTTCTTTTAATGCAACGCTATCCAAGATAAATCTTCACAAATTGGATGGTTTGGGAAATTCGAGTATAGAGCAAAACACCATCAAGCCACTTTATGTGGATTCTTGGCAGCGCTTGTGGATTGGATGTGACAATGGGGGATTGGTATGCGTCACTCTTGCCACTGGTAAGGAAGTGAAGTATGAAGCGAAATGGCTTACGGGAGGAATTGTGCGAACCATCACCGAGGACAAGCGCCATAACATCTGGCTAGGCACGGAGATGGGTATTGCCGTGATTGCTTCTGATGGGCATATAGAGAGAATCAAAAAAGAGGCAAACAAGTCGAATAGCTTGACGGATAATGCTATCTATAGTATCTTGTCGGACAGGGAGGATAATATCTGGATTGGCTCCTATTTCGGAGGCGTGGATTACTTGGTTAAGCGCAACTCTTGGTTTATGCATGATTATGCCAATGGAAAACCTGGGGCATTCAATGCACGTATTCCTCGCTCAATAGTTGAGGCGGAGGGTGGATTGGTTTGGATTGCCACAGAGGATAATGGTATCTTCATCTATGATATGCAGAACCATGTTTTTACTCCTTTTACGGGCATCCCAACACTTGGCTCCAATGTGCATAGTCTTTATTATGACCCTGTGTCTCGTGATATGTGGATAGGCTCACGCTTCAATGGATTGTTCCGTTATCAATTAGGTACACACCAATATTCACAATATTATTATACGAATGGCATCACATCGGCGGGAATCTTCGATGTCTGTAAGACTTCGAATGGCAGGATTTGGGTTGCAACCATGGATGGCCTACGCTATTATGATGCCAAGAACAATGTCTTCCGCAAGATAGGTCATCAACTTCTTGACCATGTGTTCATCTATTCGCTTTTTGAGGATAGCAAGCATCGCTTGTGGGCGGCAACTACTTCTTATGGCCTTTTCTGCATAGACCATGGCAAGGTGATACGCTACAGTAAGGAAAGCCATTGTGGGTTGACGGATAATTATATTATCGTCGTATTTGAAGATTCTCAAAAGAGGATTTGGATTGGCACCAACAACTGCGGAATGTTTTGTCTAAATGCTAACGACAAGCAGAAGATAAAGCATGCTTCTTGTGGACTTCCGCAGGAATGCACGATTTGCAGCATTGTCGAGGATGCCAATCATTGTTTGTGGATTGGTACGGATCGGGGTCTCTATCGCTATCATCTCGTGGATGGAAGCACGCGTTGCTTTTCTGCGAATGCAGAGCTACCAGTCAATCAGTTCAACTTTACCTCATCTTATTATTCTCCACGGGGCTTTATGATGATGGGTACCTTTGATGGACTGCTAACTTTCTATCCTCAAAAGATAGTGGATAAGGCCATTCATTATCAAATACATTTCAAGCAGCTTTACATCAACAACAAGCTCATGAGTGTGGCAAGTGAAGACTCCCCACTCAAGACTCGCCTAGACTGTACCGACGAGATCGTCTTGAGCTATGACCAGGCAAAGTCGTTCTCCATAGAATATGGTGTCGTCATGCCAGGCTGTATGGAGAATGTGAGGTATCAGATTAAGGTGGATGGCATAGACAAGGATTGGCGAGATGTGGGTACGGAGCACCGATTTAATGGTTATCTGCTTCAGCCAGGCAACTATCGCCTCCATGTAAGGGCCAACAATGGCATCATGAAAGAAGACAACATGAGTGAGCGGGTCTTGGATATTGTTGTTGAGGCTCCGTTCTATCGCTCCAATCTAGCGATATTCATCTATTTGCTTCTTCTGTGTGGTGTAGCTATTGGAACTATCGCTTTCTATAATATGCGAATGAAGGAAAAGGCGGAAATCAAGTATGTGAGTTTGGAGAAGGAAAAGGTGAAGGAGGTGGATAAGATGAAGTCCAACTTCTTTACGATGGTCTCTCATGAGTTGAAGACGCCGTTGGCACTGATTAAAGCCCCTTTGAAGACGATTGCCGTCTCACAACTCAGTGATGAGGCTAAGACTTCGCTCGATATGGCGATACGTAATGCTACCAAGATGGAGCACATGATCAATGAGTTGGTGACATTCAACAAGATAGAATCCGACAACTTCCCATTTTATGTACAACAAGGCAATCCTGTGGAATTTGTAGCCATGGTGGCTGCCAATTTCAAGGAGGTGGTTTCCTCAAAACAGCTCAAGCTGGAGATTCGTACCATTGATAATGGTGAGGATGGATGGTTCTCACCTTCTTATATAGAGCATATCCTCAACAATTTGATGTCGAATGCGATGAAGTTTACTTCCACTGGTGGTGTCATTACCATTGGGGCGGAGATGGTGCGGAAGCTAGAGTCTCCCGACTTATTCCTTAAGATGGAAGTTGCCGATACGGGCATTGGCATCATGAAAGAAGAAATCGCTAATATCTTTGAGCGATATTATCAAACCAAGCGTGGCTTTAATGCCAATAGTAAAGGCTGGGGTATCGGCTTGTCTTTGGTTCGTCGCTTGGCAGAGATTCATAAGGGTAGTGTTGCTGTGGATAGTGAATTGGGAAAGGGTAGTACTTTCACGGTATGGATTGATGTGGCAGAAAACGCATTTACTGAAAAAGACAAGATCTCGTCTGACAAAGAATTGGTTACCGTGAAGGATTATGTCAGCAAGGCAGAGCCTTTGAGTGTAGATTCCCAAGATGGTGTTGTGACACAGCTTTCAAAAGAAAAAGAAGTTGGCGAAGGTATGCATACCTTATTGGTCGTGGAGGATAATGCGGACATGTTGAAGTTCTTGGCTGATTTGTTGGGCAAGGAATATCATGTCGTTACGGCGAAAGACGGACAGGAGGCTTGGAATATTGCCATCTCTCGACAGGACATTGAAATGGTGGTATCAGACGTGATGATGCCTAGGATGACAGGTAATGAACTTTGCAATATGCTGAAAGGTAATATGGCTACATCGCATATTCCTGTCATTCTGTTGACTGCCAAGAGCGACCCTGATGACATCAAGAGCGGTTACAAGGATGGTGCGGATGTGTATATCTCCAAGCCATTTGACCCTGTTGCCCTATGTTATCAGATTGGTAATATCCTTCGATTGGTGCGTAATCGCCAAGAGAAGATCGTTGAGGGAGGCAAGGAGGCCATTGAAGCCAACAATACATTGACACAACTGGACAAGGACTTTGTCAAGAGCATTAGCGATATGGTGGAAGTAAACTTGGAAAATGCTAATTTCTCCATAGACGACATCACTTCTAGTATGGGCATTTCCAGGAGTCTCTTATATACCAAGATGAAGAGCCTCATGAATATCTCTATGGGTGACTATATCCGTCATAAGCGTATAGAACGTGCTTGCCACATGCTTTCTGAGGGTTATAATGTGTCGGAGACAGCATACGCTTGTGGCTTCTCTGACCCTAATTATTTCTCAAAGGTGTTTAAGAAGATGAAAGGTATGGCACCATCCGATTACTCGTGACAAGCCTCTATGTCAGATAAAAGGGCAAGGCCCCAAATATAGATTTATATTTGAGGTCTTGGCGCAAATTCTGTATGTAAGGTTTCCATGGGATGCTCCTTCAAGTCGATGAGGATATTGGGCACATTGCCATTGGCAATGATGACCTTGATGCCCGCATTGGCTACATCCTGTGCGGTCTTCAACTTGGAGATCATACCACCTCTGCCATGGCTGCTTTTCTCGTCACTCACATACTCGCTCACGTCTCTGTCGTAATATACCGAAGGGATGATGCGAGAGGTTGGTAGGGAAGGGTCGCCATTGTAGATGCCATCTACATTGGAGAGCAAGACGAGGGCATCGGCATTCAGCATCCTGGCTATCAAACCCGACAGCTCATCGTTATCCGTAAACATCAATTCGGTGAGACATACGGTATCGTTCTCGTTGACGATAGGGAGCACGCCGTTCTCCAACATCAGTTCCATACAAGCCTTCTGGTTTTGGTACTGTTCCTTGGCAAGGAAGTTCTCCTTCATCGTCAGTACCTGTCCCACCTTGATGCCGTATTCTCTGAACAAGTCGTAATATAATCGGATGAGCTTGCCCTGACCTACGGAAGAGAACAACTGTCGCTGTTCCACGCTATCCAGTTGATGGTCTATCTGCAACTCGCCTCTGCCAGCCATCACGGCACCAGAAGATACGAGTATCACCTCATAGTCGTGTCGGCGAAGCCAAGCCAACTGGTCCACCAAAGCCGACATTCTTGTCACGTTCAAATGTCCATCCTCACGGGTCAGCACGTTGCTGCCCACCTTTACTACTATACGTCTCATGTTATATGTTGATATGTTTGAGGGCTAAATCGCTTTAGCCCTCATTTATTACTTTTTCTTGTTGTCTTTCTCTCTAATCTCCACTCTACGAATCTTGCCAGAGATGGTCTTTGGCAATTCATCCACGAACTCGATGATGCGAGGATACTTGTATGGGGCGGTCTCGTGCTTCACATGATTCTGGAGTTCTTTGATTAGGTCGTCACCAGCCTTAGCCTTGTAATCCTTGGCGAGGACAACCGTTGCCTTCACCACCATACCTCGGATAGGGTCTGGCACACCCGTGATGGCGCACTCCACTACGGCAGGGTGAGTCATCAAGGCATTCTCCACTTCGAAAGGACCGATGCGATAACCGGAACTCTTGATGACATCATCGATTCTGCCTTCAAACCAATAGTAACCTTCCTCGTCACGCCATGCCATATCGCCAGTGTGATAATATCCATCGTGCCATACCGACTTGGTTTGTTTGTCATCACGATAGTAATATTTGAAGAGGCCGAGTGGCTTGTCATCGCCGATATGGATGCAAATCTCACCCTTCTCGCCATCCTCACACTCCGTCATGTCGGGGCGCAAGATGTGGACATCGTATTGTGGATTTGGCTTGCCCATGCTGCCTGGTTTCGGCTTGATCCATGGGAAGGTACCGAGCGTCATCGTGGTCTCGGTCTGTCCGAATCCCTCGTATATCTGAATGCCAGTCAACTTCTGGAAGGTCTCTGCCACAGATGGATTCATCGCCTCTCCCGCAGTGGTGCAATATTCGAGGCTGCTCAAGTCGTACTTGGAGAAGTCCTCGCGTATCATGAAACGATAGATGGTAGGAGGGGCGCAGAAAGAAGTGATGTGATACTTCTCTATCTGGCGCATAATCTTCTCTGCCGTAAACTTCTCATGGTCATAAACGAAGACCGTGGCGCCGGCAAACCATTGTCCGTAGAGCTTGCCCCATACCGCCTTGCCCCAACCGGTGTCAGCTACGGTGAGGTGGATGGAGTTCTCATGGAGATTGTGCCAATACACGCCTGTGGTGAGATGACCAAGGGCATAGAGATGGTCATGAGCCACCATCTTAGGCTCGCCCGTGGTTCCAGATGTGAAGTACATGAGGAGGGTGTCCTCGTTAGAGTTTACATGTTCTGGGCGAACGAAAGGAGCGCATTCGTTCCATTCCTTCATCCAGTCGTGGAATCCCTCAGGGATGTCAGGACCGATGCTAATCAAGAGCTTCACGGTAGGACTCTCTGGCATCGCCTCCTGTATCTGTTCTACCACATAGTCGTCGCCACAGCAGATGATGGCTTTCACGCTAGCCGCATTGTTGCGGTAGATGATGTCGTGCTTGGTGAGCATGTGGGTGGCAGGGATGGCTACGGCACCGAGCTTGTGAAGTCCGAGCATGGCGAGCCACCACTGGTAGTGACGCTTCAAGATGAGCATCACCTTGTCATCGTGACCGATGCCCAAGCTCTGGAAGTAAGCGGCAGCCTTGTCGCTCTGCTCCTTGAGGTCCTTATATGTGAACTTGATTTCCTCACCACGTTCGCTGGTCCATAAGAGGGCTACGTGGTCGGGTTTGATCTTTGCCCACTCGTCCATCACGTCGTAGGCAAAGTTGAAATCTTCTGGTATGATGAACTCCAGATGCTCCTTGAAGTCTTGCTCTGAAGTAAATGTAGTCTGTTTTAGAAATCTCTCAATCATAGTTGTTGCTATTGAATTCTTCACTCTTCACTCTTCGTTCTTCACTTAAATAATAATGCAGAGGAACTTGGCTGGCTCTCCGTTCAAGGAGCGGAAGCAGTGCTGTTTCTTGCTGTCGAAGTAGATGCTGTCGCCAGGACCGAGCACCATCACTTTTTCCTCGATGGTTACTTCGAGTTGACCTTCTATCACGTAGTCATATTCCTGACCGTCGTGTCCGTTCTTGTTAGGTTTGCTGTCGCCAGGCAATGGGTCAACCTGCACCATGAATGGGTTCACCTTTCTGTCCTTGAAGCCTACGGCAAGGCTTTGGTATTTATATTGGTTGTTGCGGTCAATCTCAGGACCTTGGTCTTTTCGTGTCACGTAATATCCCTTCATGCGAGGTTCCTCGCCGAAGAGCAGTACATCGAGGTCGATGCCGTATCGCTTGGATATCTTGGAAAGGCGATAAACCGAAGGGTCGGCTTCGCCCGATTCTATCTTGAGATAATGTTCCAGACTGATTTCGCAAAGTTCAGCCACTTCCTCTGCTGGGATGTTGAGAACCTCGCGAAGACCTTTCAGTCTCTCACCGATTTGCTTGATTGCTTCGTCCATAGTTCTATGTTTTATTGGTTTTGCTCGCAAAAGTACGACTTTTTGATGATATGAGCAAACAAAGAGGCGATAAATTGAATATTTACACTTGGTTTTGATAGAAAACTATTATAATTATGCAGAAAATGCTGAATGATAGTTGTCTTATGCCTAGTGAAGTACACCTTTGTCATCCTTATATTCACTTTTTGTCATTCGAGCTGTTCCCTCTGGAACATCTAGGAGTGTCGTTTCTCTCTCTTGACTATAAAACTTGATTCGCCCTAGGATATAACCTCTTGCGCTAGGGAACCAAACCTGTAGAACCCTACTGTATAATGGTGTGCCTAACTTGTATTCCATGAAATCCAACTTGTATTCCGTGAAATCTAACTTGGATTTCACTGAATATAAGTTAAGCTTTATAAAATGTAGTAGGTTTCTGTAGGTTTTGTCCTAGGATAGTTGTATCTTTGTAGGCGATAGGCTAGCATTTGGTAGTCTAGAGCATCGCTAGATGGTGCTAACCCCGATTTATGAACCGATTAAAAGCAGAATATCATGGCAAAGTATATCAAGCAAGAGATACCAGACCTTCATGGTACTGGTGAGACAAAGTGTTACTATCGTCTTCAGAAGAGTCGCAACCTTTCTACCAAGGAGTTCTTGGAATACATAGGAAAGCATGGCTTGATGGATGATGGAGTATTGAAGCATGCGTTGGGCAAGATTGCGGATGGCTTGGCAGAGCAGTTGGCGGAAGGCTACACTGTGACGCTCGATGGCATCGGCACCTTCCAGGCAACGCTCGGCGTGAAGGATGACAAGGAGATGGACACCATTGATGGGGAAGGTCCTAAGAGAAATGCCAAGAGCATCGAGGTGAAAAACGTGCGCTATGTGTCGGACAAGGACTTGGTGAAGGATGTGAACAGGATGTGTCACCTCTCTCGTGCCGGTGTCTCCCGTGTCAATCGCTCGCCTTATAGCAAGGAGCAACGCCTGAAGTTATTGCAAGACTACCTATCTGATGCCACCCATCCCTTCATTCGTGTGGCAGATTATGCTGAGTTGACCAATCTCCCTCGCTCCACAGCAGCGAAGGAACTCTGTGCCTTCGCCCAAGACCATTCGACAGGCATTGATTTCGAAGGCAGAAGGAACACGAAGGTGTATGTGAAGAGGGTAGAAATGTAGATAATTTAATGATGGATAATATGACCAAAGCGTGAATGATAATGAGAAAGGCAACCGCCGATTATATGCCCTTTCTCTTATTATTTCTTTATTTTACTTCTTTCCAATCAATGAGTCCTTTGCCCATGTCATCTAATTCTACAGCTAACCCTATAACCTTTCGGTCATCTGCCAAGAATGGCTTGAGATAGCCGTTGTCAATGATTTGTTTCTCGGCAGCATTTATCCCTCCGTTGTTTGCTAACTTTAGTTCCATCACATAGCTGAAACGAGAGGTGGAGGCTACGATGTCTATCCTACTTCCAAATTGCCATTGTTCATGCTGTGCATCAACCTACTTTGTATGGAGACAATATCCGTGATGTCCTTCTGGGTCAGTGCAGGCAATACGGCTTTATAGAGAGCCTTTCTTACTTCCTCATTCGGAAAGCCTAAAGAATATCCATCTTCATCAAAACCCTTGATCGTGAGATAACCTGTCTGATAGAGGAATAGTTCGGCACCGCCTTCTATGACATCTGATGTCTCCAGTGTGTCTTTGTCGATGTAGCAATCTTCGAAGTCATGAAGGCGTAGCTCCATGTTGTTCACAAATTTATTCAGCATGGAAGTGGCGCCGGATGAAATCCAATAGTTGCGCAGACGCAATTGGGAGAGGGCGTTGAGCAAGCTGAACGGATTGTAGATGTCTGTCATGTTCTCATCGCTGAAATGATAACCGTCATAATAGGTCTTCAACTTGTCGTGTGCTTCTTCAATGCTGCATTCCATCTTATCTGCCAAGGCTTCCAACTCTGGGGCGAAGTTGACTGTCATTTCTTCTTCGGTGATGCCACAAAGAGGGGAAAATTGTGGGAGAAAGCTGATGTTTGTCAGATGGTTAAGTACAGAGAACAGGGATATCTGGGTAAACTTCGTGATGCCTGTGATGAAGACAAAGCGAAGTACATTTCCCTTGAGTTTGAGCACGGAAAATACAGAACGATAAACTTCTGTGCAACCTTTATGCTCTGGTGTCTTCCATGAATGCTGCAAAGGGGAATCGTATTCGTCAATCAGCACCACTACTTGCTTACCTGTCTTTTGATAGGCTGTGTCAAGGATAACTTGGAAACGTACGGATTCGCGAGATGTCTCTTTAGGCTTGATGCCGTATAAAGCTTCGTATTTCGAAAACTCAAGATTGAGATAGTCTTTGATTTCGGCAGCAGTGGCACCTGCACCGCTCATGTCAAGTCTGATGACGGGATACTCTGTCCATTCTTCTTCCAGTTCCATAATCTTCAGCCCCTCAAAGAGTTCTTTCTTGCCTTCGAAGTAGCATTGCAAGGTATCTATAAGCAGAGATTTACCGAAACGACGAGGACGGCTCAGGTAATTGTATAAATCACCTGAGTGAGTCAGTTGCCATACCAAGTCGGTCTTGTCAACATAGAGATATCCTTCTTTACGGATAATGCTAAAGAATTGGATGCCTGCAGGCAATTTTCTTTTATTTACTTCTGCCATAAATTTACTCCTTGATTGTGATTGAGTAATTTTACTCAGTCCATTGAGTGATTTTACTCAGCCGATTGAGTAAAATCATGGACTTGATGGCAAAGATAAGGAATTATTCCGAAATAAGGGTGATAATTTGCATAAATTTACTATAATGGGGCAAATATTTGATGCTGGTATGGGTAGGGGGAAGGATTAAAATGATAAATGCTGCAAAAGCCGAGGCTCTTGCAGCATTTTTAAATCACCTATATATATAAAAGGTGTCTCTTTCTTTTATTGGTTGTGATATGTCTTTTGTCCGAAGAGGCAAGGGATGCTATTTCTTTCCTGCTATCAATCCCTTGATGACGGCATTGGTGAAGCCATTCTGCTCCATGGTGTTCAAGCCCTTGATGGTACAGCCGCCAGGAGTTGTAACCTTGTCGATGGCTGCCTCTGGATGCTCACCAGTAGCTTGAAGCAACTCTACGGCTCCCTTCACGGTCTGGAGCACAATCTTCTGGGCATCCTTTGCCTTGAAGCCCATCTCCACGCCACCTTCCACATTGGCTCTTACATAGCGCATGGCATAGGCGATGGCGCACGACATGGCTGTGGCTGCAGGGAAGAGACGCTCCTCCATGATGAGGCTTTCGCCCAATTCATCGAAGATTTCTGTAATTTGCTGGATTTCTGTGACAGATGCATCCACAGGAGTGATGAAGGTCATTGACTGCTTGTAGGCGATGGCGATGTTTGGCATCACGAGGAAGAAGGTTGGGGTGA